>OBXV01000095.1_pt1 | contig 122488 bp, 124 predicted proteins | sample 1495451 | NCBI WGS metagenome assembly OBXV01 (sample SAMEA2580178, study PRJEB22360) | human gut metagenome | biome: human gut; feature: human-associated habitat; material: faeces | place: Denmark | collected 2008/2010 | reverse complement strand
TGGAATAGCCGTTCCGCAGTAGCGGAACTGGCATTCCGTTTGAGCGTAATTTGCAGCGATGAAGAACTACCATTGCTGGCACCTTTACCTGCCACCCCATATGAACTGGCGGAATGGAAACAAGCCACCGTTCAGTTCAATTATCACATATCCTTTGCCGGAATGCTATACTCAGTTCCACACGAATATATCAAACGCAAAGTTGATGTTCGAGTTACAGATAAGACTATTGAGATTTTTTACAACCATAATCGGATTGCATCCCACCGTCGTCTTTACGGACGCAAGGGACAATACAGTACAATCACAGAGCACATGCCACCTTCACACCAGCAGTACCTTGAATGGAATGGTGATCGATTCCGCAAATGGGCAAAACGGATTGGTGCCAGTACTTATCAGGTAGTTGATGCAATCCTTACCTCCAAACGAGTTGAACAACAGTCCTACCGCAGCTGTATGGGGCTTTTGAAATTGGCTGACAAGTATTCTGTTGACCGCTTGGAAAACGCCTGTCGGAAAGCACTCTCCTTTACAGCCACACCAAGCTATAAAAGTATCAAGAACATTCTTGATACCGGAAGCGAACTAAAGGAGATTCCAAACAAAGCGTCAGGAAACAACCATGCAGAACCAGTAAAAAGCAGCCACGCGCTTACAAGAGGCGCAGATTACTACAGGAGGTAAGAAATAATGACTACACAAAGTACTATCGATAAACTTATTGAAATGCGCCTAACTTCCATGTCAGATGCCTTTCTCACCCAGATGGAGGATCCGAAGATGAAAGAAATCTCTTTTGAGGATCGTTTCGGGATGTTGGTAGACATTGAGTATAGTAACCGTAAAAGCAATAGTCTGAAACGATTGATCTACAATGCCGGATTTGACCAGCCTGATGCATACATCGGAGACATTAACTATACTTCCGGGCGTAAGCTGAACCGTTCTTTGATTGAACGTCTCGCAACTTGTGAATATATCACGGAACACAGAAATCTATTTATTACCGGAGCCACCGGCAGTGGAAAGACTTACCTTGCCTGTGCTTTCGGGATGGAAGCATGTAAGCAACGCTACAAGACAAAATATGTCCGGCTTCCAGATATGCTTTTGGACCTGGAGATGGCACGTAATGACGGAACATATAAAAAAGTACAAGCGAAATATGCCAACCCAATCCTGCTGATCATTGATGAATGGCTTTTGTTGAAACCTACGGAATCTGAGCAACATGATATCCTTGAACTTCTCCATAGAAGACGCAGGAAATCATCCACCATCTTTTGTTCTCAGTATGATTCTAATGGCTGGTATGATCAGCTTGGTGGAGATGACAGCCCTCTCTCAGAAGCAATCATAGATCGCATCAAGCATGATGCATATAAAATCAACATTATCCCGACAGACCCAGGTAATTACAAGTCCATGCGGGAAGTATATGGATTAGATCCAGCTTTAAGCGAGTAAACTCGCAGAGATAAGAGGTAACTAAGTGCGGTATCCCTGTTTCGGAACAACGGTTTCCTGCCGCTGGATTAGCGGTTTCCGTTCCTCCGGAACAGCGGTACTCCCGCACAAGAATATTCAGTAGATGCAGTATGGGTGGTATTTCTTTTGCAGCGTGGTTTTTCTATTGCACAGGTTGGGATTGCAGAAGGTGTTTTTCATGTGGTGAGTATGTGCTGTGAAATTCCTAGCGGTATGGTGGCAGATTTGATAGGACGCAAAAGAACTTTGGTGTTGTCTGGACTGGTATCAGCAGCAGGGTCTTTGTGCATGATTCTTACCAATGCGTTTCCCATGATTTTAGTTGCCATGGGTCTGAATGCATTAAGTTATAACCTGGTGTCCGGCTCAAGAGAAGCCCTGACCTATGACAGCCTTTTGGAGGCAGGAGCACAGGAGGAATATCTTAGGGTGTCAGCCATACAGGAGAAATTGTATCTGTTTGTTTTTGCAGCAGCAAATTTATTCAGTGTAGTGACCGTATCCCTGGGATATGAGAAAGGATATTTGATTTCAATGGTTCAGGGGATTTGCTGTTCCATAGTGGCATTCAGGATTTGGGAGCCCGGGAGAGAAAATACAAAACAGCATGAAAAAAATAGAAATTGGACAAGGATTCTAAGAAAACATGTTATAGAAAGTGGGAAATTTTTTGTCACTCATGGCTTTGCCGCACGCAGAATGTTGATCAGTGGTGTGGCTGCTGCTGGATATTATATCGTTTTTATGTTATTGCAGCAGCATTTAGTAGAGCAAGGGTTACAGGCAAAATGGATAGGAATTCCACTTCTGCTTATTTCTTTTGGAGGCATGGCAGGAGCGTCTCTTGGAGAAAAGACAGGGAAAGTGAAAATAAAATTTCTGCTGCTTGCAGGTGGAGTGTTGGAAGGTGTTTTGATTGTTTTTAGCGGTATGCCGGCATTGCCGGGATGCGTGCTGGCAGCGGCTTTTGCCCATGGGATATCAGAAATGTTGGCAATTCGTATTGGAGATGAGAATCAGAAAGTATTTTCCAGTGAAGTGCGCGCTACCATGGTATCAGTAGAAAGCATGGTTTATAGTGTTGTTATGGTGGTATTAAGTCCGGTGGTGGGATGGCTGTCAGAGAAATTTTCCATATCCTGGGCTTTTGGCATCCTGGGAATATTTGTTAGCTTTTTAGTCTGTATTTTGGTTTTGTTACCCAAAGAAAGCAACTTTCCAGATTGACAGAAGATTCCAGGACTGCTAATCTATTATTTACAGGAGGGCTTCTATGAAACTGAAAAACGTAATGATTGTGGTAAAAGACATAGAAAGGTCCAAACAGTTTCATAAGAAACTATTTGGACTGGACGTTGTGTTGGAACAGGAAGGAAATGTGATTCTCACAGAAGGATTGGTGCTGCAGGAAGCTAAAATCTGGGAAAATACCATAAACCAGAAAGTGCAGTTTCAGAATCATGCCATGGAGCTGTATTTTGAAGAACGGAATTTTACAGAGTTTTTAGAAAAATTGGAGCATTATGAAGAAACTGTGAGGTATGCAGGTCCAGTGACAGAATATTCCTGGGGAAAGAAGATTCTGCGAATGTATGACCCAGATGGAACCTTGATTGAGGTAGGGACACCATAAGGAGGAAATGCTTATGAGAAAAACACCAAAAAAAGTATGGATTGCTGTGGCAGGCGTTGCTTTAGCAGGATTGCTGATGACAGGAACTTTTCTTTATAAAGATTATGAAAATAAGACGAGCCAAAGTGTGTGCAATTTTGTTCCTCCGCCATGTTTTCGGGGGATGGTAGAAGCGGTGGATATTAAAAACAGTCAGATGACGGTTACTATGGATGAGAAAAGCCTGGTACTGGACTGTGAGAAAGATGCCTACAAGCTTTATAATACAAAGCCGGGTGATACGGTGAATTTCCGTTGTGAAGAGGAAAAACTGGAGGATGAACTGGTGGAAATCTGGCATTTTGATCGGGAAGAAGAGTAGTACCAAAGAAAAAAGAAGAGGATAAAAGACTTATGGATGGAATAATTTATGATGCGTATGTGAATATTCTAAAGGAGGAGCTTGTGCCGGCAATGGGCTGTACAGAGCCCATTGCGATTGCTTATGCGGCAGCAGTGGCAAGGGAAACTCTTGGGAGTATGCCAAAATCTGTGCGAATCAGCGCCAGCGGCAATATTATTAAAAATGTAAAAAGTGTGGTAGTTCCCAATACAGGAGGACTTCGCGGTATTGCGGCAGCAGCGGCTGCTGGTATTGTGGCAGGAAAAGCAGAGAAGAAGCTGGAGGTTCTGGCAGAGATTACCAAGGAGGAGATAGAAGAGATTTCAGACTATTTAAAAGAGGTGTCTTTCCAGCTTACTGCATCTCAGTCAGGATGTATTTTTGACATTTATATTGAAGTGCAGGATGGAGAACACAGCGCAGAAGTCCAGATTCAGGGTCAGCACACTAATATTGTCCAGATTCGAAAAAACGGGGAGACTTTGTTTGGAAAAGAATATTCTGAAGAGGAAAACTGTGCAGGCACAGAGAAGGAGCTGCTTACTGTAGAGCGGATTATCCAGTTTGCAGATGAAGTGAAAATTTCAGATGTGGAGGAAACCATTACAAGACAGATTGAATACAACACTGCCATTGCTCAGGAAGGATTAAAGGGCAACTGGGGCGCCAATATCGGAAAAATTCTGCTTCAGTCCTATGGAAACAGTGTCCAGAACCGGGCAAAAGCCATGGCAGCGGCAGGCTCTGATGCCCGTATGAATGGCTGTGAAATGCCTGTGGTGATTAATTCCGGCAGTGGAAACCAGGGAATGACAGCCTCTCTTCCGGTTATTGTCTATGCAGAGGATATGAAGGTATCCAGAGAAATGCTCATTCGCGCTCTGGTTGTGTCCAATCTGGTGTCCATTCATTTAAAATCCGGAATTGGAACCTTATCTGCCTATTGCGGGGCGATTAGTGCAGGCTGTGGCGCCGGCGCCGGAATTACCTATCTTTATGGGGGAGATTACGCCCAGGTGGCACACACCATTGTCAATGCCCTGGCCATTAATTCCGGCGTGGTGTGCGATGGAGCAAAGGCAAGCTGTGCGGCAAAGATTGCGTCCGCTGTGGAAGCAGGCACTCTTGGAATGAAAATGTATCAGTTTGGCAGCCAGTTCTATGGAGGAGATGGAATTGTAGCACAGGGAATTGAAGAAACCATTGAAAATGTAGCCCAGCTTGCCAGAGATGGTATGCGGGAAACAGACAAGAAAATTATTGAAATCATGATTGATAAAATCTGATAAGTATAAGGAGGAACAGACTATGAAAATTTTATTTTTTGACACCAAAAGCTATGATAAGGATTCTTTTGAAAAACAGATTTCTAAATATCCGGAAATTGAAATTGATTATTTAAAAACAGACCTGGCTCCCAAGACAGCGCCTCTGGCAAAGGGCTATGAGGCAGTGTGCGCTTTTGTAAGTTCTGATGTGGGAAGCGCTACCATGGATGCTCTTCATGAGGCTGGGGTAAAACTGGTTCTTATGCGCTGCGCAGGTTTTAATAACGTAGATTTAGAAAAGGCAGAGGCATACGGAATCAAAGTTATGCGTGTGCCGGGATATTCTCCGGAGGCAGTAGCAGAACACGCTATGGCTCTTGCGCTTGCTGCAAACCGCCGCATTCACAAAGCCTATGTAAAAGTAAGAGAAAATGACTTCAGCCTGGGCGGCCTAATGGGCATGAACTTTTATGAAAAAACAGCAGGAATCGTAGGAACCGGAAAAATCGGCGCAGCCATGGCAAGAATTTGCCGGGGCTTTGGCATGAAGGTGATTGCCTATGACGTCTATGAAAATCCGGATTTGAAGGAGTTTGTTACCTATGTGTCTTTGGATGAGCTGCTGGCAACCAGTGATTTGATTTCCCTGCACTGCCCGTTAATGGATAATACCTATCATTTAATTAATAAAGACACCATTGCCAAAATGAAGGATGGCGTTATTCTGGTAAATACTTCCAGAGGCGGTCTGGTAAAGACCAATGATTTGATTGAAGGAATCCGGGCCAGAAAATTTTATGCAGTAGGGCTGGATGTGTATGAGGAAGAAACAAAAAATGTGTTTGAGAACCGCTCTGATGAGATTCTGGAACATTCTACAACAGCCAGATTATTGTCCTTCCCAAATGTGATGATTACTTCTCACCAGGGATTTTTTACAGAGGAAGCATTGGCAGCGATTTCACAGACAACTTTGGACAATGCAATGGCATTTTTAAGGGGAGAAACTACAGGGAATGAAGTACACAAATAAGAGGTGACAGAAACTTGAACAGAAATTATCAAAAAGAACTGGACAGGATTCTGGAAGAAATACAAAAAGAGGAGAAGGTACCCAGATTATTTCTGCATAGCTGTTGCGCTCCATGCAGCAGCTATGTGCTGGAGTACCTTTCCCCATATTTTGAGATTACGGATTTCTTTTACAATCCCAATATTTCACCAAGAGAAGAGTATGAGAAGCGGACGAAAGAGCTTCAGAAGCTAATTGAAGAAATGCCCCTGGTACACAAACCTGTTTTTCTGGAGGGAGAGTATCGTCCGGAAGATTTTTTTGAAATGGCAAAGGGACTGGAAAATGTACCGGAAGGCGGAGAACGCTGCTTTAAGTGTTACCGCCTGCGTCTGGAAGAGGCAGCCAGACTGGCAGCAGAAGGAGGCTATGATTATTTTGCAACCACTCTAACCATCAGTCCCTTGAAAAATGCAGCCAAATTAAATGAAATCGGAGAAGAGTTGGAGAAAATTTACCATGTGAAGCATCTTCCCTCTGATTTCAAGAAGCGCAATGGTTACAAGCGCTCCACAGAATTGTCTGCAGAATATCAGCTATACCGCCAGGATTATTGTGGCTGTGTATTTTCCAGACAGGAACGGGAAAGACAGAAACAAAATTCAATGCATAAAAAATGTGAAGTGGAAAAGTAGGAAAGTGCTTGCGGGGATTGTCATAAAGTGATAAAATTCTACAAGATACATATAGAAAGAAAGAGGAACGTCTATGGCACAGTTATGGGGAGGCCGTTTTACCAAAGAAACGGACCAGCTAGTTTATAATTTTAACGCATCTTTAAGTTTTGACCAGAAACTGTACAAACAGGATATTACCGGGAGCATGGCTCATGCGGCAATGCTGGCAAAACAGGGGATTTTAACCCAGCAGGAAAAAGAAGAAATTACAGCAGGACTTCAGGAAATTTTAAAAGATATTGAAGAGGGAAAACTGGAATTTTCACCGGAGTATGAAGATATTCACAGCTTTGTAGAGTCCAATCTTATTGCCAGAAAAGGTGAAGTGGGTAAAAAACTTCATACCGGAAGAAGCCGCAATGACCAGGTGGCTCTTGATATGAAAATGTATGTAAGAGATGAAATCGGTGAGATTGACAGTTTGTTAAAGGAACTTCTTACTTCACTTTTGCATATTATGAAGGAAAATCTGCATACCTATATGCCGGGATTTACACATTTACAGAAAGCCCAGCCGGTTACCGTAGCCCATCATTTTGGCGCTTATTTTGAAATGTTTAAAAGAGACCGCAGCCGTATGCAGGATGTGAAAAAACGTCTGAATCTCTGTCCCCTGGGAAGCGGGGCTCTGGCTGGAACCACCTATCCTTTAGACAGAGCTTATACAGCCCGGTTGTTAGGATTTGACGGACCTACATTAAACAGTATGGATTCTGTGGCAGACCGGGATTATCTTATTGAGCTACTTTCCGGATTGTCCACCATTATGATGCATTTGAGCCGCTTTTGTGAGGAAATCATTCTGTGGAATTCCAATGAATATCAGTTTGTGGAGATTGATGACGGTTACAGCACCGGAAGCAGCATTATGCCCCAGAAGAAAAATCCGGATATTGCAGAGCTGGTAAGAGGAAAAACAGGAAGAGTTTACGGAGCATTGATGTCCATGCTTACTACTATGAAGGGAATCCCGCTGGCATATAACAAAGATATGCAGGAAGATAAGGAGTTTACCTTTGATGCCATTGATACGGTAAAAGGCTGTATTGCTTTATTTAATGGTATGATTTCTACTATGGAATTCAAAAAAGAAAATATGGAAAACAGTGCGAAAAATGGATTCACTAATGCTACTGATGCGGCAGATTATCTGGTAAATCATGGAGTGGCTTTCCGGGATGCCCATGGCATTGTGGGACGTCTGGTGCTGTTCTGTATTGAGAAGAATTGTTCTCTGGATGATTTGACTTTAGCAGAATATCAGGAAATCAGCCCGGTATTCCAGGAGGATATTTACGAAGCAATCAGCATGAAAAACTGTGTGGAAAAGAGAAATACCATAGGCGCGCCTGGTACAGAGGCTATGAAAGAAGTCATTGGTATTCAGGAAAAATATCTGGAAGAAAATTAAAAAAACTTGACATTTTGGAAAGATTTGTTATAGTGGTGTTTAATAAAAACAAATGTATTTGCAGGAAGGACAAAAAAGCTATGAGTGAAAAATTAAGAGTTGGTATTTTAGGCGCAACAGGTATGGTAGGACAGAGATTTATCTCTCTTTTGGAAAATCATCCCTGGTTTGAGGTTGTAACCGTAGCAGCCAGTGCAAGAAGTGCAGGAAAAACTTATGAAGAGGCAGTAGGCGGACGTTGGAAAATGACAACTCCTATGCCGGAAGCAGTGAAAAAACTGGTGGTTATGAATGTTGCAGAAGTGGAAAAAGTAGCTTCTACCGTAGATTTTGTATTTTCAGCAGTAGATATGTCAAAAGAAGAAATCAAAGCCATTGAAGAGGAATATGCAAAAACAGAAACACCGGTTGTGTCCAATAACAGTGCTCACAGATGGACACCGGATGTTCCTATGGTAGTGCCGGAAATCAACCCGCAGCATTTTGACGTCATTGAATTCCAGAAAAAACGTCTGGGAACCACAAGAGGATTTGTGGCAGTAAAACCGAACTGCTCCATCCAGAGCTATGCGCCGGTTCTTACCGCATGGAAGGAATTTGAACCATACGAAGTAGTGGCAACTACATATCAGGCAATTTCCGGAGCAGGCAAAACCTTCAAAGACTGGCCGGAAATGGTGGAAAACATCATCCCATATATTAGCGGGGAAGAGGAAAAGAGTGAAATGGAACCTCTTCGTCTCTGGGGCGAGATTAAAGACGGTGTGATTGTTCCTGCTACAGAGCCGGTGATTACCTGTCAGTGTATCCGCGTGCCGGTATTAAACGGACATACAGCAGCCGTATTTGTAAAATTCAGAAAGAAACCTACAAAAGAACAGCTCATTGAGAAACTGGTAAACTTCAAAGGCGTTCCACAGGAATTAGAGCTTCCAAGCGCACCAAAACAGTTCATCCGCTATATGGAAGAGGATAACCGTCCGCAGGTTGTTGCTGATGTGGATTATGAAAATGGAATGGGTATTTCCATTGGACGTTTAAGAGAAGACAAAGTATATGACTTTAAATTTGTGGGACTGTCTCACAATACGGTAAGAGGCGCAGCCGGCGGTGCTGTACTTTGTGCAGAAACCTTAAAAGCAAAGGGATATATTACCAGAAAATAAATCAGAAAAAGGAATGGAGCAGAACAGCATCTGTGACGCTTCATTCTTTTTTGTTTCAGAACATTTCAGGAAAGGAAGATGTATGAAGAAATCGTTATTCATAGCAGAAAAGCCAAGCGTAGCCCAGGAATTTGCCAAAGCGCTGAAGGTGCAGACCTCCCGCCATGATGGATATCTGGAATCAGAGAATACTATTGTTACCTGGTGCGTGGGTCATCTGGTGACGATGAGTTATCCGGAAGCCTATGATGCGTCTTTGAAACGCTGGAGTCTGGAAACCCTGCCCTTTCTTCCAAAAGAGTTTAAGTATGAGGTAATTCCCTCTGTGAAAAAGCAGTTTGCCATTGTGAAAAACCTGCTGAACAGACCGGACGTGGAAACCATTTATGTGTGTACCGACTCCGGGCGGGAAGGAGAATATATTTACCGGCTGGTGGCTATGATGGCTGGGGTGAAGGATAAGGAGCAGAAAAGGGTCTGGATTGATTCCCAGACGGAAGAGGAGATTTTAAGAGGTATCAAAGAAGCAAAGGACATTGGGGAATATGATAACCTGTCGGCTTCTGCTTATTTAAGAGCCAAGGAAGATTATCTGATGGGAATTAATTTTTCCAGGCTTTTGTCCCTGAAATATGGAAATACCGTATCATCCTATCTGGGAAGCCGCTACCAGGCTATTTCTGTTGGCAGGGTCATGACCTGTGTGCTGGGAATGGTAGTGCGCAGAGAACGGGAAATACGGGAATTTGTGAAAACCCCTTTTTACAGAATTCTGGGAAGATTTGCTGCGCAGGGGCATACCTTTGAGGGGGAGTGGAGAGCCACAGAGGGAAGCCGGTATTTTCAGTCTCCGCTTCTTTATAAGGAAAATGGCTTTAAGAAGAGAGAGGATGCAGTGACTCTTTGCCGCATCCTGTCTGCCAATGAGCCCATGGAAGCAGTGATTGAGAAGCTGGAAAAGAAGAAAGAAAATAAGAATCCGCCACTGTTGTTCAACCTGGCAGAGCTTCAAAATGAATGCTCCAGGTTATTTAAGTTAAGCCCGGATGAAACTTTGAAACTGGTACAGGAATTGTATGAGAAAAAACTGGTGACTTATCCACGAACAGACGCAAGGGTGTTGTCCACAGCAGTGGCAAAGGAAATTTCCAGGAATCTGTCAGGACTTACTTATTATACCCATGCAGGGGAGTTTGCAAAGGAAATTTTAGAAGGAAAAGCATATCAAAATCTTGTAAAAACCAGATATGTGAATGACAAGCAGATTACAGACCACTATGCCATTATTCCTACCGGACAGGGACTTGGCGCCTTAAAAAGCCTTTCTGCCCAGGGAGAAAAGGTATATGAGGTCATTGTCCGGCGTTTCCTCAGTATTTTTTATCCTCCGGCAGTGTACCAGAAGGTAAGTGTTGTTTCTGGCATTGATAAGGAGCGTTTCTTTTCTTCCTTCAAGGTGCTGGTTTCAGAAGGATATTTCAAGGTTACAGGATATTCTTTTGGGAAAAAGAAGGAAGAAGAGAATCAAAAAGAGGAAGAGCAGACAGCAGATACCTCTCTTCTGGAAGTTTTGCAGAGCCTGAAAAAGGGCAGTATTCTTCCACTGGAAAAACTTACCATCAAAGAAGGAGAAACCTCTCCCCCAAAACGCTATACCTCCGGTTCCATGATTCTTGCCATGGAAAATGCGGGGCAGCTTATTGAGGATGAAGAGCTTCGGGCGCAGATTAAGGGAAGTGGGATTGGAACCAGCGCTACCAGGGCAGAAATTTTGAAAAAACTGGTGAGCATCCAATATCTGGCATTGAATAAAAAGACCCAGGTGATTACCCCAACTCTTTTGGGAGAAATGATTTTTGATGTGGTCAATGCCTCTATCCGTTCTTTACTGAATCCGGAACTTACCGCAAGCTGGGAAAAAGGTCTTACTTATGTGGCAGAGGGCAGCATTACTTCAGAGGAATATATGACCAAGCTGGAAAACTTTATCCGCAGCAGAACCCAGGGAGTTTTAGATTTACGGAATCAGTTTGCGTTGAAGCAATATTTTGATGCTGCAGCGCCCTATTATGAGAAATCAAGAAGTAAATCTTCTAAAACTTCTGGGAAAAAAGGAAAAACATCAGAAAAAAAGGTTGGAAAATCCACTTTATCGTAGTAAAATGAAGCAGAAAATAGTAATTCTTAAAGAAAGCAGGTATGAAAAATGGAACAGTTGACAATTAAAGAATTATACAGTGACTTAAACAAAACCCTTGCAAAAGAACTTCTGGAAAGCAAAACCTATCCATGGGAAGTGCTTCCATGCATTGGTGAGTTCATTCAGAAACTGGGAGAAACCTTAAGTGAGGAAGAATATGAGAAAAAGGGAGAGAATGTCTGGATTGCAAAATCAGCAAAGGTGGCTCCGACAGCTTTTCTTAACGGTCCGGTTATTATTGGAAAAGACGCAGAGGTGCGTCACTGTGCCTTTATCCGTGGAAATGCTCTGGTAGGAGAAGGTGCTGTGGTAGGAAATTCTACAGAGCTGAAAAACGTGATTCTTTTCGATAAAGTGCAGGTGCCTCACTATAATTATGTGGGAGATTCCATTCTTGGCTACAAGTCCCATATGGGAGCAGGCTCCATTACCTCCAATGTAAAATCAGATAAAAAACTGGTGGTAGTAAAGGGAAAAGAACAGAATATAGAAACAGGATTGAAAAAATTCGGAGCAATGCTGGGAGATGAAGTAGAAGTGGGCTGTGGCTCCGTACTGAATCCGGGAACCGTAGTGGGAAGCCACAGCAATATTTATCCACTTTCTTCTGTAAGAGGGGTGGTTCCGGCAAACAGCATTTATAAAAACAAAAACGAAGTAGTAGAGAAAGTCATAGAGTAGGAAAAATAGGCTGAATTTAGAAAATCTTGTTTCGCAGCCTATTGGGGTCAAAAATAATATTTTTAACCGAAAAAGTATTGGAAAAGAAACATTCAATGATAAATTTTTGGCAGTTTAGATGCGGAAAATTCCGTATCGGATGAAAAACAGTACCAATAAATGTGCCGGATAGAAGAGATAGAAGAAGTATTTCCATCCGCTTTTCCCTTTCTGGTGGTTGTAGAGGTTTAGAGGTATAAATGCCAGGCAGGCAGTGGGTTCCCAGAGGAGGGAGAGACAGCCTATTATGGTTTTTTCTACCGGGTAGTAGTAAAACACATGGAGAATGAGAATTAACAGGATGCCTTTCCAGTCATAGTCTGAATGGAAGAAATAACCCACTAGAAGTCCAAGCCCTGCAAAAACAAAGGAAAGTCCGGGATGGGTTTCTTTTGCCCACTCCATGGCCCACAGGGTGAGAAAACCAAACAGCAGGGTAAACAGGACATTCTGGTAGCCAAATTCCAGGAAGGTTCCTTGTAAAGCCAGGTCAAAGGGAATTTCCGATAACAGGGCAAAGAAAAACAGGCGCAGGGCATATTTTTTCCGGTTGGAGGTATGGTGAAATCCTTCTACCAGAAGAAAGCAGAAAATAGGAAAAGAAATTCTGCCAATCTGCCGGATAATAAGGTCTGCCTGAAAAACAGAATAACTGGCTTCATAAGACAGAGAGGTGGGAAGGTGCAGGCTGTATGCCTGGAGTACACCACATTCTAAAAGTACAGCGCCTATATGGTCTATGAGCATGGTCAAAAGGGCAATCCATTTCAGAGTACTTCCTGAAAGGCGAGGCGGCAGCAAGGTGTTGCCGCTTTTTTTCTTGTTTGAATAATCCGTAAGCATAAAAAATCCTTTCATAAAAAATAAGAATATAAATTTTGCTACAGTATAACACACAATGCCTTTGTATGAAATAAAATACTTGAATTTTCTTGCAAAGCCATGGGAAAATGTTTATGATGAACAGAAGAAATCGGAAAGGAAGTAGGAAATGAGAGGTTTAGATACAAACGTCAAGAGAATACGAAGAAAAGTGTTTAAAGAAATTGCCAGAGTAGGATTTGAATCAGAACCGGAAACTCTGGTTGCAGATATTGAAGCAATTCCTTATGAAATTGTAAAGGAGCGTGCGTCTTACAGAGAAAGCATTTACAGGGAGCGTGCAGTAGCCAGTGAGCGCGTCCGCCTTGCCATGGGTATGTCCCTGCGTCCGGAAAATACAGCAGTACATATTACCTCTGGCCTGGAAGCAAGTAACATTGATGAGAAATATTATGAGCCGCCTCTGATGCAGGTGATTCCCTCTGCCTGTGATGCCTGTGAGCCGAAAATGTTTGAGGTTTCCAATATGTGCAGAGGCTGTGTAGCGCATCCCTGTAAGGAAGTCTGTCCCAAAGGCGCTATTAAGATTGTAAAAGGAAAATCCGTGATTGACCAGGAGAAATGTATCAAATGCGGAAAATGTAAATCGGTCTGCCCATATGATGCCATTGCAAAAAAAGAGCGTCCATGCGCCAGAGCCTGTGGCGTCAATGCCATTGAAAGTGATGAACTGGGACGGGCAAAAATCAATAATGAAAAATGCGTGTCCTGTGGTATGTGTATGGTAAGCTGTCCTTTTGGGGCTATTTCCGATAAATCCCAGATTTTTCAGCTGGCACATGCCTTAAAAGAGGGAAAACAGATTATTGCAGAAGTAGCGCCGGCTTTTGTGGGGCAGTTTGGGGCAGACGTGACTCCAAGAAAACTCCGTGCCGCTTTGCAGGAACTGGGATTTACCGAAGTTTACGAGGTAGCTCTGGGTGCAGATATCGGCGCAGTTGCTGAGGCCCATCATTATGCAGACAAAGTGGTAACAAAAGAACTGCCATTTCTTCTGACTTCCTGTTGTCCTTCCTGGAGCATGATGGCAAAGAAATTTTTCCCGGATATGATTGAGAACATTTCCCAGGAATTGACCCCGATGGTGGCAACTGCCAGAACCATTAAAAAAGAATATCCAAATGCAAAAGTAGTATTCATTGGTCCCTGTGCCTCTAAGAAGCTGGAAGCATCCAGAACCGATGTGCGAAGCGATGTGGATTTTGTTATCACTTTTGAAGAACTGGCAGGAATGTTTGAAGCCAGAGGCATTGATCCGTCAGCTTGTGAAGGAGACGCTTCCTTCCACAATGCCACAGCAGCCGGAAGAGGTTATGCAGTTGCCGGAGGTGTGGCAAGCGCTGTGGATGCCTGCTTAAAAGCTTATTATCCTGAGGTGGAAGTTCATATTGAACATGCAGAAGGTCTGGCAGAATGCAAAAAAATCTTGACCCAGGCAAAAGCAGGAAAATTAAACGGATGCCTCATAGAAGGTATGGGATGCCTGGGCGGCTGTATGGCAGGAGCCGGAACCAACGCTCCTCTTACCAAAGCAGCAGCAGAACTGAAAAAATACCAAAAAGCATCCACTAACCAACTACCATCCAAAGAATTAGCAGAAATTCAACTGGACTAATTGATGTCATATTAAATAGTAAGGAACTGTGTATAAAACGCAATCATAGCATTATCGCATAAAATTACATTTAGGAATATGGATGCCGTTCCGGCGAATTTGCCGAGTACGCTTTGAGACTACAGGCTCAAAGTGAACGCAGGCTGAGCTGGAGCGGTATTCATATTCTCAATCTGTAGATAGTGAATCGTGCATGATATGTCTTTTATACACAGTTCCTTTTGTAATTCTTTAGAAAATCTTTCAAAATGCTCCCCTGTTTTCTTTAAGTCTGTTTTTTACAATATAAACAAATGAAAGAGACAGAAGAAAAAGGGGGAAAACCTTTATGAAAATATTAATTACAACAGACTGGTACAAGCCCATTGTAAATGGTGTGGTTACTTCGGTTTTGAATTTAAAGAAAGAGTTAGAAGAGCGGGGCCATGAGGTACGTGTCCTGACCCTTTCCAGAGATCATCATTCCTATGAAGAAAATGGAGTTTATTATATAAAATCTGTAAATCTGGAAAAAGTTTATCCTAATGTAAGAGCTGTGCTGCCTCACAGAGAAGCCTGTGTCAAAGAGCTGATTCAGTGGAGACCGGATGTGGTCCACTCTCAATGTGAGTTTATGACTTTTTCCTATGCGGTAAAAATCAGCAGAAAATGTGATTGTCCATTGCTGCACACCTATCATACGATTTACGAAGACTATCTTCACTATCTTCCGGGAAGCCTGCTTCAGTATGCAGCAGGAGCGGCTTTGGAACAAAAAATTGTAGCAAGATTTTCCAGGGCAGTGCTAAAGAAAACCCAGCAGGTGATTGTTCCTACGAAAAAAGTAGAAGAACTTTTGAAAACCTATGAGGTCAAAGAACCGATTTCAGTAATTCCCACAGGCATTGAACTGAAGAATTTTCAAACACTTCTAAGCAGAGAAGAGAGAACCAAAAGAAGAGCGGCTCTGGGAATCACAGAAGAACAGAAAGTACTGGTCAGTGTGGGACGTCTGGCAAAGGAGAAAAATCTGGAGGAAATCCTGAATTATTTCCAAAAACTTACCAAAGAAGAACCAGTCTCTAAGCTGAAACTTCTCATTGTGGGAGACGGACCGGACAGAGAACGCCTGGAAGGACTTGTGAAAATCTTAGAACTTCAGGAAAAGGTAATTTTTACAGGTATGGTCGCTCCAGAAGAGGTAGCTGCCTATTATCAGTTAGGAGATGTATTTGTCTGTGCTTCTAACAGTGAAACTCAGGGAATGACTTATATTGAGGCTCTTGCCAGTGGTATTCCGGCTCTGTGCCGTAAGGATGCCTGTCTGGATGGGGTGATTACAGATGGCTATAATGGCTTTCAGTATGAAACCTATGAATTTTTCAAAATGCATTTGCAGTACATATTAGAAACAGAAGAGAAGAAGGTTCAGATGGGAGTTTGTGCAAGAGAAACAGCAAAATTGTATTCTACCTGGAATTTCTGCACCATGGCAGAACGGTTATATAAAGAGGTGCTTGTCAGCAAAGCCCGTGTACAGGCAGAAGCAGCGGAACCGGCGGCAGATCCGGGGCTGTCTTTTTCCTGGAATAGAAGGAATATTTTAAGAAGAGGAGCGTAAAAAGATGAGAAAGATTAAGATGTTATCAAAAGCAGATATGGTAAAAGGACAGGGAGTCCTGTCTGCACATGATGAGCAGGTAGCCCTTGCCAGAAAAGTGATGAAAGGAAGCGCACAGATTCTGGAGAATAAGAAAACTTCCTGTGAGATTACCCATTATCATTCCATTAATCCGGAATATTATCTGTCCATTTCCAAAGCAAAATCTCAGGGTGCGGCAGTGGGGTATGTACATTTCCTCCCGGAAACCGTAGAAAACAGTATTTCCCTTCCAAGATGGGCAAAAAATGTGTTTTACAAATATATGATTTCTTTTTATAAGAGAATGGATTATCTGGTTACCGTAAATCCTGTGTTCATTGAAAAACTGGCAGCTTATGGAATACCCAGAAACAAAGTAACCTATATTCCAAATGTGGTTTCTGAAGAACGGTTTTATCCTCTTCCCAGAGAAAAAAGAGCAGCCATCCGAAAACGTTACCGCATTTCCCAGGATAAGTTTACGGTTCTTTGTGTGGGACAATTACAGAAGCGGAAAGGGGTTTTTGATTTTGTGGAAACAGCCAGAAGACTGCCGGATTTCCAGTTTGTATGGGCAGGAGGTTTCTCTTTTGGGAAAATTTCAGAAGGGTATGAAGAAATCCGCAGTTTGATGAAGCATCTTCCGGCAAATGTGAAATTCCTGGGGCTGGTGGACAGGGAGCGTATGAATGAAATTTATAATATGGCAGATGTAATGTTTTTGCCGTCTTATGAAGAATTGTTTCCAATGACGATTCTGGAGTCTATGAATTGCGCTCTTCCTGTGTTGGTGAGAGATTTGCCTATTTATGATCCAATTTTATTTGACCATGCTCTGCGGGGACGTCATGTGGAAGAATTTGTTACAACCTTAAAACAACTGCAGGAAGAACCGGACTTTTATCAAAGAAGCGCTCATGCATCCTATGAGGGTCATCTGCGGTATAGCCAGGAGACGGTAGGGGCTATGTGGAAAGAATTTTATGAGGGTGTTTTTAAGAATGAGGAAGAAACGAAACGGTTACAGGCAAGCCGGAGATGGAACAAAAGAGAAAGAAAGGGTGCATATGTATGGAAAAACAAAAGACAGCAATATATCTGAATCTTTGCACCTTAGCAGGTCTTATGGGAATGGCCTGGTTTATCTGGTATGGAATTCAGAATCAGATTTTTGTATCACAGGAGGCCCTGGAGGCATTTCTGGGAAGATTTGGGATGTTTGCCCCGCTGTGTTTTATTCTTATACAGACTGTACAGGTAGTGATTCCTATTTTGCCGGGAGCTATTGGCTGCCTGGGCGGGGTTTTGATTTTTGGCCCTGTGTGGGGCTTTGTATATAATTACATTGGGATTTCCATTGGTTCTATTCTGGCGTTTCTTTTGTCAAAATATTATGGAAAACCTTTTGTGCGGGGCATAATCGGAGACAAGAATTACGATAAATATATTGGATGGCTAAATAAGGGAAAGGCATTTGATAAAGCGTTCGCCCTGGCTATCTTTTTCCCAGTGGCGCCGGATGATCTGCTCTGTTATATGGCAGGACTTACCCAAATGTCCCTCCGAAAATTTGCCACCATTATTTTCCTTGGAAAACCAGGCTCCATCTTTCTTTATAGCCTGGGACTTACGGGAATTATGGAGCTTTTGAAATATCTTTTTTAGAAATTTAGGAAATCGCAAAATAAGTCTGGATTTTTTTGTCACTTTGTGAGAGAATATCTTTGAATAAGGCGTTAAAAAATTGACGCACTTTAAGTATATATACTTGAAAGGAGTTTTAAAATGATTTATTCACATGAAGTAGAAAAAATGTGTCCAGTAGCTCAGGGTGTAAACCACGGAGCAGCTCCAATCCCAGAAGAAGCAAAATGGGTAAAAGCAAAAGAAATCAAAGATATTTCAGGTTTAACACATGGTGTTGGCTGGTGTGCTCCACAGCAGGGTGCTTGTAAGCTGACTTTAAATGTAAAAGACGGAATTATTCAGGAAGCATTAGTTGAGACACTGGGATGTTCCGGTATGACTCATTCAGCAGCTATGGCTTCTGAAATCCTTCCGGGAAGAACTCTGCTTGAAGCATTAAATACAGACTTAGTATGTGACGCTATCAACACCGCTATGAGAGAATTATTCCTTCAGATTGTATACGGACGTACACAGAGTGCATTCTCTGAAGACGGACTTCCAATCGGAGCTGGTCTGGAAGACTTAGGAAAAGGACTTCGTTCTCAGGTTGGTACTATGTACGGAACATTAAAGAAAGGTCCTCGTTACCTGGAAATGGCAGAAGGTTACGTTACAGGAATCGCATTAGACGAAGAAGACCAGATTATTGGTTATAAATTCGTAAACCTTGGTAAATTCACAGATTTCGTTAAGAAAGGTGATGAACCAAACGTTGCTTGGGAAAAAGCTCAGGGTCAGTACGGACGTGTTGCTGATGCTGTGAAGATTATTGACCCAAGAGAAGAGTAATCAGACAAAACGCCACAAAAGGTAATTATTATAGGAGGATTTCATAATGGCTTTATTTGAATCATATGAAAGAAGAATTGATAAAATCAATCAGGTTTTAAATAGCTATGGCATTGCTTCTATTGAAGAAGCTGAAAAAATCACAAAAGACGCTGGATTAAATGTATATGACATGATCAAAGGCATCCAGCCAATCTGCTTTGAGAATGCTTGCTGGGCTTACATTGTAGGCGCTGCAATCGCAATCAAAAAAGGCTGTTCAAGAGCAGCAGACGCAGCAGCAGCAATCGGTGAAGGTCTTCAGGCTTTCTGTATCCCAGGTTCTGTAGCTGACCAGCGTAAAGTAGGTCTTGGACATGGTAACTTAGGAAAAATGTTACTGGAAGAAGACACAAAATGTTTCGCATTCTTAGCTGGACACGAATCTTTTGCAGCAGCAGAAGGTGCTATCGGTATTGCTGAAAAAGCAAACAAAGTTCGTAAAGAGCCTCTGCGTGTTATCTTAAATGGTTTAGGAAAAGACGCTGCTCAGATCATTGCACGTATCAACGGATTTACCTATGTTGAAACAGAATATGATTACTACACAGGCGAATTAAAAGAAGTATTCCGCAAATCCTACTCTGAAGGACTTCGTGCAAAAGTAAACTGCTACGGTGCAAATGATGTTCGTGAAGGTGTTGCTATCATGTGGAAAGAAGGCGTTGACGTTTCTATCACAGGTAACTCCACCAACCCAACACGTTTCCAGCATCCAGTTGCAGGTACATACAAAAAAGAATGTATCGAAGCAGGAAAGAAATACTTCTCCGTTGCTTCCGGCGGTGGTACAGGACGTACACTTCACCCAGACAACATGGCAGCAGGTCCTGCTTCCTACGGTATGACAGATACATTAGGACGTATGCACTCTGACGCACAGTTTGCTGGTTCTTCTTCTGTACCAGCTCACGTTGAGATGATGGGCTTAATCGGTGCAGGTAACAACCCAATGGTTGGTATGACTGTAGCTGTAGCAGTAGCCATCGAGGAAGCAGCTAAAGAAGGAAAATTCTAATATAAAGGTAAAAAACCTTGACTTTAAGGGGCTTTTCAAGTCGTAGTTCGGCTTGGAGAGTCCTGTTTTTTTGTTTAAAAAACTTATAAAAGCTACACTTGAGTTTAATGTGGGGTGCTGACATTTCTTTTGGCGGTTCAGCGGTTAGCCGGTTCATTGTATTTGACTGAACCCGTTGGAAACTGTTATAATATATCAAAGGGATTGCATTGTCAGAAGGAATAGTGTATCAGAATAAAGACATTGAGTTCAAGCTGATGAGCGAAACTTACAAGGAGAAATCTTTTGAGGCTTATGGATTGAAACTACCAAAGATTAAGGCGGTACTGCCTACAAATTTGCCAGCAGTTTCGGCAAATGAAATGCGTATCGATAATGTGTTTTTACTGGAAGATGACTCCGTTGCTATTGTAGACTATGAGTCAGAGGATAAGGATTCTAATCGTGTGAAATATGTAAATTACATTGGTAGGATTATGCAAAGATATGACTCTCAGAACCAAGTTATACCTAAACTTCGTATGATTGTAATCTATACGGGAGACGTGGAAACAGCAGAAGATACATGGGAATTACCATGTTTGACTTTGAAAATGGAGCAGGTATTTATTCGCAACTTGCCGGATGCTGAAATCTATCAATCTATTAAAAAGAAACTGGATAACAATGAAACTTTATCAGATAAGGAACTAATGCAGCTTATCGTTCTTCCGCTTGCCAAGAAAGGCAAAGAAGAAAAACAGAAAATGATTGAGCAAGTAGTAGACTTGGCTAAACACATTGATGATGAAAATATGCAGGCATTTGTTATCACAGGTATTCTGGTGAGCAGTGATAAGTTCATAGATAGAGATTATGCAAAATCAGTAAGGAGGTATTTGAGTATGACGAAAGTATTCCAGATATTAGAAGAAGAAAAGCAGGAGGCAATCAACCTTGCAGAACAAAAGCGTAATATTTGTGTGGCAGAAAGTTTGATTAAGGATGAGGTAGATATCGTAGTCATTATGAGAGCGACAGGTTTTTCAAGAGAACAGATTGAAGAAATTCGTAACAACATGCTGACAACAAAATAAAAGTATTAGAAGAGGCTGTCATTTACAGAGTAATGTATGGCAGTTTTTTCTATTTTTCCAGTGGGATGGTAGGCAATACCCCTTGTAAAATGTTCTGGCGAAAGGCAAAAACAGGATACGGAACTCTAAGGCCTATGACAGGTGCGGTTGCTTTAGGGAGTAGGAAAATATCTTTCGTTCTTTCAGTTGATGAAGTATAATAGAGATAAACTATATGAAATGATTTCACTCTAATATCGAAGAAGTGGAGGTCATGAGACTACATGAAATATTACACTATTAAGAGCAAACTTCCCTCAAATACAATTATCCATATAATTGAAAGTAACACTTCAAGGTATATGTTATCGAAAGTTGCTGCAGATAATTTGATGCTGTGCAAAATAGAAAGTAATAGTTGTTTTTATTTATTTTATACGGGAACAAGATTCAGAGGTCATTCACTATATTGGATACAAGTAAAGATTATAAACGATGATAGTTCTTGTATTTTGCAATTACAACAAAAACTCCGAACAGATATGAAATGTATATATTATTATGTTCCGGCAGTATTTTGGCTCATAGGTACATTGGCACTTTTTAAAAGTGTTTTTTTGATGTTATTTATCGAAATAATGCAGATTGCCATTTCTACTATCGTTCTTGTGCTGCTAAAGAATATTGGTAAGAAGAAACAGTTTTATGAGGTAGTTGGTTTTCTTCAACAAGTCGGAATTATATAATTTGATTCCCTTCAAAACACCAACTTAGTTGGAGTCCAATAAGATAATAAATAGGAAAATTGAGGTAGGGAATATGAGAGATACATTGAAAAGCAAAAAATATTTTGACGAATTTATAGAAGAGGATTCTAAGCGAATTGAAAAGTTTGTGCTTAAATTAGAAAAAGGCGAAGTACGACAGGAGCGTGTGCTTCCTGTAAAATGCAAAATTCATGATTTGAAACTTGGAATTTTGATTGCAAGGTATTCTAAAGGAGATAAGATTTCTGCTCTGAAGAATGCTTTTATAGAATTATGTCGTGAATGGGAAGAAGTTTTCCAGCCAGAGTATTACAACAAAAATCTGATGATGATTTCCCTGGCGGTTCTTTTTGATGTTGGGAAAGAACAGATTGAAAGGATTAAAAATTTGCTTAAAAATACTGCTGTTGAAGATTGGGTATTTGAATTTATGCTAAATGCGATGCTGGGGTATGATACAAATGAAAAAATACCATTGCTGTTTCCCAAGAATTATATGACACTGAAACAGGCAGCTTTTACTGATAAGCCAATTCCTTTGTTGAAAAAATATTTATCAGAAGAATGGTATAATACAGACTGTGGATGCTATGAGGCGCACAAAAGCAGTCAAAAAATATACTATGGATATTGGAGTTTTGAAGCGGGTGCTTTTGCAAAAATATTGCAATTAGATGATAAAGATTTGAAGGAAACACCATATTATCCTTATGATATGCTTCATTTTATAAAACAATAGGCAAAAGTTCTCTGTTTTTAAGTCTTTTTCTGTGTTTGGAATATTGTTTATTTATTGTTTTTTATGCGATATACTAAAGTCTGAGGTGAACAATATGTATGATAAAATTTTAATGGTGGATGATGACAGAGAATTATTGAAAATGTTGAGCCGTTACTTTACATGGAAAGAATATACGGTAATCACTGCAGAAAATGGGATAGAAGCATTGGAGAAGATAAATACAAATCCGGATATTATTTTATTGGATGTAAATATGCCGGGCATGGATGGGATAGAGGTATGCAGACGAATCAGAGATACTGTTTCCTGTCCCATTATTTTTCTAACCGCAAAAGTAGAAGAACAGGACAGGGTAATGGGGTTGCTGTCAGGCGGAGATGATTATATTTTGAAGCCATTTAGTCTGAAAGAATTAGATGCCAGAATCATCGCCCATTTAAAACGTGAAGAGCGGCTGCGAAGAAAGACAGAACAGCGGTTTTATGGAGATTTGGTCATTGATTATGCCTGTAAGCAGGTGCAAATCAAAGGGCAGAGCGTGGAACTTACAAAACTGGAATATGAAATCATTGAATTTTTGTCCATGAACCCTGAAATCGTGTTTGAGAAAGAACGAATCTATGAAAAGATTAACGGATATGATGCAGAAGGGGACAGCAGGGTGGTGACAGAGCTGATTCGCAGAATCCGCAAGAAGATAAAAGTGTATACAGAACAGGAATATATTGAAACTGTATGGGGGATGGGATATAAATGGACAAAATAAAAAATCTTTCTTTAAGAAAAACCATTGTTTTGTATATGACAATCAGTTTGCTGCTTTGTTTTTTCTTTTCAGTATTGATTGTGAGAACGGCAATTACAGTACAAAATAACATTTGGTGGAAATATGTTGACCAGGAAAAATATTTTGAAATGACAGAAGAGGATGCCAGATATGTAACAGATGTTCCAAGACCCTACTCCTATAAAATGGAAAAATTAGATTACTATATATCAGAGATTTGCGATTTTCTTCAGACCTTTACCGTGCTTATTCTATCTGTTGCGGGAAGTATTATAGCAGTGTTTCTTTTTTACAAGCATAAATTAAAATATCCCATTGAAGAGTTGGAATTGGCAACACAGCAAATCAGTCATAATCATCTGGATTTTCATATTCTTTATGAGAATCAGGATGAAATGGGAAAATTATGCCAAGAATTTGAACGGATGAGGGAGCAGCTTGTCCAGAATAATCATCAGTTGTGGAAGACTATAGAAGAAGAGAAGGCGCTGCGGGCTGCCATTGCACATGATATACGTTCTCCTTTATCTGTTTTGGAGGGATATCAGGAAATGCTTTCGGAGTATCTCTTACAAAAAGAGATAGAGCGGGAACAGATTCAGGAAATGGTAAGCGAAAGCAGAAAACAGATTGAGCGCATGGATGTATTTGTAGAAACTATGCGGAAAATGAGTAGTTTGGACGCAAGGGAGTTGGTGGCAGGGGAGATTACATATGAGCAGTTGCAAACAGAGATACAGGCAGAAGTAAATATTCTGGAGAAGAAATCTGGAAAACGCTGTCATTTATGCGGTGCGGCAACAAAAGAAAAATTTATGGGAGATAAGGAAGTAATTTTGGAGGTTACAGAAAATCTCCTGTCAAATGCGCTCCGCTATGCAAGGAAAGAGGTAGAAATCAAAGTGTACCTTACTGCCTCAGAATTAAAAATCAGGGTTAAAGATGACGGAGCAGGATTGCAAGCGGACAGAGAAGAGGTTACGAAATTGTTTTATCAGCAGAATATAAAAGATAGCCTAAAACACACAGGAATGGGAATGTATATCAGCAGATTGTATTGTGAAAAACATGGGGGACAGTTACTTTTGGAAAATGAAGAGAATGGAGGCGCTGTAATAACAGCGGTATTTCATCGGATTGCGTAAGCAGTCCGATTTTTTCGTTATAGGAAATTTCCTTTAATTGTCTTTTTGTTGTGATTTGTGCTATATGCTGGTGATAACAAAGAGAGGAGGCAAATCTATGATTGCTATTTTTAAAAGAGAGGTTAAGAATTATCTAAAAAGACCTTTATTCTGGATTGGGATTGTGCTTGTTATTTATGGAGTATTTAACACAACAAGCCCATATCTGACCACACACTACCTGGCGCCAGGAGAGAAAATCGTCAATGACTATCCTGATACCATTCATCTTGCTGAGGTGTATGAAGGATATATTCCTGCCAGTCCAGGAAAACACCGGGAATTATGGCATGAAAAGGTAAAAGAATCATTACTTGAAGATGGAGAAGTGTCAGATTCAGAGGTGCAAGAAGTGATTGAAAAACTGGAAGATATGGATTTGGAAGAAGCCTATGCGTATCTGGAAAAAGAATATGATTGGTATGGGACAAGATATCTGTATGAGGATACTACTTACTATAAAGGCTCACCAGAAGAAATGAATGCATATCTGGATAAAAAACTGGAAACAAAGACTTTTTCTTTTTACTATTCCAGGAAGTTTGCCGATTTTACCGGTCTGTTTATGGGATTTTTTGCAACAATCCTGTTGTCTGTTTTGTTTTTGCAGGATACGCGAAAACATACTTATGAACTGCTCCACACAAAACCAATTTCTGCCGGAAAGTATGTCCTGGGAAAAGTAAGCGCAGGATTTGCAGTTTGCCTTCTGGTTCTGGCAATTTTGAATGTGTTGTTTTGTCTGCTGTGTTTCGTCTATACAAAGGACAGTGGGTTTGAAGTAAGATTGCGGGATTTTCTGGTTTCCACTGTACTTTATATAGTGCCAAACATGTTGATGATTGTATGCGTGTATACCCTGATTTCCCTTTTATTTAAAAATCCACTTCCGGGAGTCCCCCTTTTGATTCTTTATATGGTGTATTCCAATATGGGAGGAAGAAATGCGGAAGGTGTTTATGGGTATTGGGGCAGACCTCTGGCAATTATAGTACGGTTTCCGGGGCAGCTTTTTGATACCACTGTGCCACCTATGGCACTTGTAAATCAAAGCTTTCTAATACTTGCATCTGTAGTAATTATTCTGATTTCTGTTCAGATTTGGAGAAGGAGGCGGATGTAAATGAAGAAAGAACTGAAAATTGTACTGCCCTTTTATAAGGTTGCTTATGCGATTTCTTTTGTTGTGATTTTAAGTCTGATTCGTGGCGTCACGTATACTCACGAAGTAGGGCTTGCAATAGAAGCGCCTTTTGCAATATTGACTGCTGTTTTTTGTGCAGATACCTATGTGCAGGAAATCAGGAGTAAGCGCTTTGAAGTCCATAGACTCTATTCCTTAAAAAAGAGATTCTTTTCTATGACAAAGCGTCTGGTAATACAGGAACTGTTTTTGTTACTGCTTGCGGTGGCAGGATATGGGCTGTTTTTTGTTTTTCAAAAACCAATGACACATCCGGGGACAAAAAGTGAATGGACACAGTTTGCTGCTTACTTTTTTGCAATTACTGTCACAATATTCTTTTGGGGCGTATTAGCCAATACGCTGTCCATGGTTTTGCGTAATATGTGGATGGGAATTGGAGGATGTCTTATCATATGGATTGCAACGAATTCCACAGGTGGAGATAAGCTTTTAGGAGCCTGGAATTTATTTTCATACTCCTTTAGAAACATCGAAAATGCCGCCGATTTTACGTGGATGTATGGAAAAGTTTTATGCCTTGGTATTGGGCTGATTTTACTGGCTGCATTGCGGGAAATTATAAGAAAGAGAGGATAAGTTTATGAGTATTCATATTGAGGATTTAACAGTAAGATTTAAAAACGGTGTAACAGCCATCAGGCATGGAGATTTAGAAATTCCCGGAGGAATCTTTGGATTACTGGGGGAAAACGGAGCAGGTAAGACCACTCTTATGAGGGTCTTAACAACTATATTAAAACCTGTAAGTGGAAGAGTTACCTTAAACGGTATTTTGTACAGTGAAGGGAATTATGAAAAAATTCAGAGAAAAATAGGCTATCTTCCACAGGAAATTGACCTTTATCCCAATTTGACAGTCCAGGAATGTCTGGAGTATATGGGAGATTTGGCTGGAATTCCAAAGGAGGAATGCAGGAAAAGGATTTTATATTATCTGGAAAAAACCAGTCTTACAGAACACAGGAAAAAGAAAATGAAACAATTATCCGGTGGTATGAAAAGGCGGGTGGGGTTAGTGCAGGCGCTTTTAAATGAACCGGAATTTCTGATTGTGGATGAGCCGACTACAGGATTAGACCCGGAGGAACGGATTCGTATCCGCAATCTGCTGGTAGATTTTTCTGAAAACAGAACGGTTTTATTTTCCACCCATGTGGTAGAGGATTTAGCCGCTACGTGCAACCAACTTGCTATTATGCATAAAGGTGATTTTTTATATGCTGGTTCTATGAAGAATTTGGCAGAGGAAGCACAGGGTAAAATCTGGATTTGTAAAGTGCCGGATGAGGCAAAGGCAAGAGAAGTAGAAGGTAAGTATCGTATTACGTCAAAACAATATGTGGAGGGTGGGCTGCAGTTAAGGCTTATTTCAGAAACGCAGCCGAAACTGGAATGTGTGTCCGTTCCGGCTACTTTGGAGGATGCTTATATTTATGTGACGAATCAAGAAATGAAAAAGAAGTAGAGGTGGGATTTTTTTTGTTTTTCTGATATAATGAAAAGAAAGTTCAGTATGAAAAATATGGACGAGGTGATGATATGGAAAAACGAAAAAAGAAACTCCCCGTAGGGATTGAAAATTTCAAAGAACTACAGAGAGAAGGCTTTTACTATGTAGATAAAACAAATCTTATCAAAGAACTTCTTGCAGGATGGGCAAAGGTGAATCTTTTCACGCGGCCCAGACGTTTTGGAAAGTCCTTGAATATGAGTATGCTGAAAAGTTTTTTTGAGATTGGAACAGACAAGGAACTTTTTCAAAACTTGAATATTGCAAAGGAGACTGTTCTTTGTGAGGAATATATGGGGAAATTTCCTGTAATATCCATTTCACTGAAAGGACTGAATGCAGATTCTTATGAGAAAGCACTGGAACTGGCAGTTCAGAATACACGTGGAGAAGCAAGGCGGTTTCAGTATCTGTTAGACAGTGACCGGCTTACTTCTTACGATAAGGAAGCATTTGTGGAGTTGTTGCAGAAGAACATGACAGAAGGGACTTTATGCACCAGTTTGAAAATTCTGTCCGAATTACTGGAAAAGCATCATAGCTGTAAGGTGATTCTCCTTATTGATGAATATGATGTGCCTCTGGCAAAAGCTTTTGAGCGTGGTTATTATGATAAGATGGTGTTGTTTATTAGGAATATGCTGGAACATACATTGAAAACAAACGATAGTTTGAAGTTTTCCGTTTTGACAGGTTGTATGCGTATTTCTAAAGAAAGTATTTTTACAGGGTTAAATAATTTGAAAGTTTTGTCTATTGCAGAAGTACAGTTTGATGAGGCATTTGGATTTACAGACAGTGAAGTAAGGGAAATGTTGGAATACTATGGTTTTTCGCAGCATTATGAAGAGGTAAAGGAATGGTATGATGGTTACCAGTTTGGAAGTGTAGAAGTATATTGTCCATGGGATGTTATTAATTATTGTGATGCATTGCAGACAGATAAGAGTTCTCAACCTCGGAATTATTGGTCTAATACCAGCAGCAATGAGGCGGTCAGACGCTTTATCCGAGAATCTGATAAAGCGTCTGTGAGACGGGAGATTGAGCGTCTGATAGCAGGTGAAACAATTACGAAAGAAATCCATCAGGAGTTGACATATAAAGATATGTATGATTCCATTGATAATTTATGGAGTGTTCTGTTTACAACAGGATACCTTACGCAAAGAGGAAAATCGAAGGAAAACTGTTTTCAGCTTACAATTCCGAATATGGAGATTCGCAATATTTTTACAACACAGATTATGGACTTTTTTAAAGAGAATGTATCAAAAAATGGAGATGCTTTAAGAACATTTTGTGAAGCTTTGAAAAATGGAAATGCAGGAGATGTAGAAAAACAGCTTTCTGAATATCTGAGGAGGACAATCAGCATTCGTGATACTTTTGTAAAAAAGCAGATGAAGGAGAATTTTTATCATGGTATGTTACTGGGCATTCTGGGATTTGAAGATACCTGGAGTGTTTCCTCTAATCGGGAATCCGGGGATGGATACAGTGATATTTTGGTGGAAACAGATGATGGAGAAACTGGCATCTTATTGGAATTAAAATATGCAGAAGATGGAAATCTGGATGCTGCATGTGAAAAAGCCCTGAGGCAGATAGAGCGGAGAAAATATGAGGAAGCATTATTAGATGAGGGTGTGATTCACATTTTGAAATATGGAATTGCATTTTATAAAAAGCGTTGCTGTGTAAAAATGGCTGGTGTGGAAAATAATTAAATTTGCAGAAAAGGAATATTTATACCGTTCTAACTCAACCGCTGAGCTGGAACGGTATAAATATTTTTTCGTGAACGGATTCCCGTTGTTATCATTACCTCAAAAACATCCGTAAAAATTTTTCATGAATCTTCTGATAGGGCTGATACCGCATAGGCAAGTCTATCCAGGTTTTCTTATCCACAATACTTTTATAATGAGAGAAGGTCTGGAAACCATCTTTTCCATGATAAGAGCCCATACCGCTTTCTCCAAAACCTCCAAAGCCCATCTCACTGGTAGCCAGATGAATAATGGTATCGTTGATGCATCCGCCTCCAAAGCTGCACTGAGAAGTTACTTTTTTTGCAATTTGTCTGTCCGAAGTAAAGAGATACAGGGCAAGAGGATGCGCCATGGAATTTATTTTCGCAATAGCGCTGTCCAGGGAATCATAGGTGAGTACCGGAAGCACAGGACCGAAGATTTCTTCCTGCATAACAGGATCCTCAAAGGTCACAGAATTCATAAGGGTCGGTTCAATTTTTAATAAATCTTTCGCAGAGTTTCCTCCATGAACTACCTTTTCCGGCTGAATAAGTCCTGAAATTCTGGAAAAATGTTTTTCGTTGATGATCTTTCCGTAAGCCTTATTGGAAAGGGGATGGTCTGTAAACTGCAGGGAGATTTGTTTTTTTAGTTCTGCTACAAGGGCATCCTGAATAGAAGCATCGCAGTAAATATAATCAGGAGCTACACAGGTCTGACCGCAATTTAAAAATTTACCGAATACAATCCGTCTGGCTGCCAGTTTCAGGTTGGCAGATTTTTCCACAATACAGGGACTTTTTCCGCCTAATTCTAAGGTGACAGGGGTAAGGTGTCGGGAAGCGCTTTTCATAACCTCACGCCCTACATTTTGGCTTCCGGTGAAGAAAATATAATCAAAATGTTGCTCCAGAAGACAGGTATTTTCCGCACGTCCGCCCGTTACCAAGGCAACGTATTCGTCCCGGAAACAATCCTGTATGATTTTCTCCATAATTTTACCGGTATTTGGAGAATAGGCGCTTGGCTTTAGAATGACTGTATTTCCAGCGGCAATGGCATCTACCAGAGGGTCTATGGTAAGAAGAAAGGGATAATTCCAGGGGCTCATAACCAGAACCACACCATAAGGGGATGGTTTTTTGTAGCTTCTGGAGTGAAACTGAGCCAGAGGTGTGTGGACTGTTTTTTCTTTTGCATAGGAGCGGATATGCTTCAGCATATAATCGATTTCACTGAGCACCAGACCCACCTCGCACATATAGCCTTCAAATCGGCTTTTTCCCAAATCTTGTTTTAAAGCATGGATAATGGCAGTTTCTTGTCTTTGTATACATGATTTCAGCTTTTTTAATGCATGGATTCTGTAGTTGACATCCAGAGTTACACCTGAATAAAAAAAATGGCGTTGTTTTTTCACAAGTATTTGAATTTCATGTTCCGTCATATTTCCTGTACCTCACTTTTCATTTTTGATTCATGTTCATTGTTTTTCTTCCTGATTCTCGTATACATTTTTGCTTATTTCTTCTCCTAACCAAATGGAAACAAATGTTTCCACTGCCATAATACGTGTTTCAAAATTTTCGTATGTCTTAAAAAATTCTTTAACAGAAAACTCTCCCCATTGTAAATATTTGTAAAAGGTAAGAAGAATAGGAAATATGGAGACTAAGATAAAAGTGCATAATGTTGCAATTCCCATTCGTTTTCTTATCGTTCTGGTTTCTGTTCTTTGCTGTAGGGAACATCCAATCAGATACCCAACTGCAAACTCTCCAAACAATAAAAATGGATAATAAATAAAAAACACGATAACAAGATTTGGTAATGCTAAATATGACAGCCAGAACATTGTAATACATCCTACATAAATCCAAAATGGAAGCAAATCTTTTATTAACTTTTTCATTTTTTCCTCAATTAATAATATTTATAAAAATTATAAGTATGCCTGAAGGAATTTGTCAAGTTTCTTTTAAAAGGTTTAAGAAGGCTTTTCACAAAGGTAGCCAGCGCATTTCACATGTGGTAGAATAAAGTATCAGATAATACAGAGCGGACAGAAAAGGAGGTATTTATGAGAAAAGGTAAAAAAATTTATGTGATGGGTCTTTTGGTGCTTTTGATACTGGGGCTGTGCGCCTGCGGGCAGAAGGAGGAAACAGCCAGGGATGTTGCCACAAATGAAGCTGGCTATACCAGTGCAGCTTCCTTTGAACAGGAGAAAGGGTCAGTAGAAGCAGTTGCAGACACTGCAGAAGGAGCGCAGGTAAAAGCTCCAAATACCAGTCAGAAGTTAATACGGTATCTGGACTATACCATTGAAACAAAAGAGTTCGATACCTTTGTTCAGGAGCTGGGAGGATTGGTCAGCACTGCAAAAGGGTATGTGGAACAGTCCGAAGTTTCTCAAAATGAACCCCAAAGCCATGCCCAGGGAAAACGGTATGCTTCTTACACGTTGCGGATTCCGGCAGACGGGCTTGAAGCTTTTAAACAGGAGTTACAGGAAAAAGGGACAATTACAAGGCAATCAGAGCGCGTAGAGGATGTGACTTTGAATTATGTAGATGTAGAAAGCCACATCACAGCCTTAAAAACAGAACAGGAAAGCCTCTTAAAAATGCTGGAGCAGGCAGATACCATAGAAACCATTCTGGCAATTCAGAATCAGCTCACCCAGGTGCGGTATCAACTGGAGAGCTATGAGTCCCAAAAGAGAACGTATGACAATGACATAAATTACAGCGCCGTTTACGTTTATGTTCAGGAGGTAGAACGGGAGAGCCGGAATACAGATACTTATGGAGGAGAACTTTTGGAGAAGCTGTCTGGAAATTTCCAGGGAATTTTAACAGGACTTCGTTCTTTTTCACTGTGGTTTCTAGGGGCAATGCCTTACTGGATTCTACTGGGGCTACTTTTGGTGATTTCCTGGGCGGTATATAGAAAAGTAACGAAGAAAAAACGAAAAGCACATGAAAAAGAGCCGGAAGAAAGAACAGAAGAAAAACAAGAGGAATAAAAGGTATGAATGAGGCATTTTTAAATCAGATGACGGAGTTTATTTTTGTAGAACATAAACTGCAAAAGGCAGACATTATTTTTATACCGGGAAGCGGTCATCCACAGCTTGCAGAGGAGGCAGCACATTTGTATAAACAGGGGCTTGCGCCATGGATTTTGCCCTCCGGACGGTATAGCATTACCAGAGGAAAGTTTATGGAAGTGCGGGAAGAGCAGGGTCATTATCCTGGAACTTTTGAAACGGAATGGGAATTTCTGGCGCAGGTGCTAGTGCAAAATAAGGTTCCGAAAGAAGCAATTCTGAAAGAGAATCAGGCTACCTATACCTATGAAAATGCCATTTACTCCAGAAAGGTAACAGACCAGATGAGGTTGGAAGTAAAACGGGCAATTCTCTGCTGCAAACCTTATCATGCCAGAAGATGCCTCTTATATTATCAGCTTTTGTATCCAGAGACAGAGTTTTTAGTACATCCCATTACAGAAAGTCCTGTTCGCAGAGAGAACTGGTTTCTCACAGAACAGGGAACCAATCTGGTTTTGGGGGAGATAGAGCGGATTGGAACCCAGTTTCATGAGATTATGAGGGAAATGAGAGAATCCATTGGAAGTACAGAGGAATGAGTCAACAATAGTTTTCGATATATCGAAAACTATTGTTGAAAATAAGAAGAGATTACGGTATACTTGGATAAAAAGCTGTATATACTTATACAAAGGAGGTATATCGTAATGATTAAAAGAGAAGAGTACCTGAAAAAAATACGTCCGTTTATGAGTAAAGAAATCGTTAAGGTTCTGACAGGGATAAGACGATGCGGGAAATCGGTTATGTTGGAGCTGATTAAAGAAGATTTGGTTTCACAGGGAATAAAGAAAGAAAATCTTTTCTCAGTAAATTTTGAAACAGGTGCGGTTTCTTATGTGAAATCCCTAGAAGAAACCTATGAGGTTGTAAAAGAGTTTGCTGCAAAAAGAAAAGAAAAAATCTATTTATTTTTTGACGAAATTCAGGAACTTCCACATTGGGAAAAGTTAATCAATTCCATTATGATAGATTTTGATGCGGATATTTATATTACAGGTTCCAATGCAAAAATGCTCTCCGGTGAATTGGCAACGTATCTGGGCGGCCGATATGTAGAGTTTAAAATCTATCCATTTTCTTTCGCAGAAGTATTACAGATGTTACCGGACAAACCGGAAGCAGAGGTTTTTCAGACATATTTAACGAAAGGAGGCATGCCCTTTCTGTATCAGTTTCCTTTTGATGAGATAAGCAGTAAGCAATATTTATGTGATATTTATGATTCCATTGTATTGAAAGATATTGTGCAGAGAAATAAGATTCGTGACATGGAACAATTTAAGAGGGTTCTTCTATATTTTATTGCAGAAATCGGGCATACGTTTTCTGCGGATAATATAATGAAGTATATGAAAAGTGAGAAGCGGACGGTTTCTTCAGAGACACTTTATAATTATATTGATTATTGTAAAACTGCATGTTTGATTCATATGGCTGCAAGAGAAGATGTAATAGGAAAGAAATTGCTTAAATTTCAAGAAAAATCCTATCTTACAGACCATGGAATCCGTGAGGCAATCTATGGAAATAATATGCGCGACATTCAGCAGATTTTGGAGAATATTGTGTATATGGAGTTGCTTCGAAGAGGCTATGATGTCTATATTGGGAAGGTAGGGCAGAAAGAAGTAGATTTTGTGGCACGATCAGGTGCAGATAAATGTTATGTACAAGTAACCTACTTATTGGCAAATGAGGAAACGGTGGAGAGAGAATTTTCTGTTTTGGAACAAATTCCAGATAACTATCCCAAATATGTTGTATCCATGGATGAGATAAACAGGGGGCGTAACGGAATCAAACATATGAATATCAGAAAATTTTTATTGATGGAACATTATATGTAGTAGAACATATATACTAAAAAAACAGGCGCTATACACCCAATCGGGCAGTATAGCGCCTGTTTTGTATCAGCATTTATATGGTTTTTCTATATGCAGCAATACTCTGTAAGATACGCTGTCTGGCTTTGGCTGCCTGCTCCTTTGGCAGGTTTTCCATGCCTTTCAGGGGATATTCCAATCCAAGTTCCTGGTATTTCTGTTCTCCCATATTGTGATAAGGAAGAACCTCCAGTCCTTTTATATTTTTGTGTGCAGCAATGAGTTTTCCCAAATCATCTAACTCCTGGGGGCTGTCCGTGATGCCCTCCACAATCACATGACGGATGATTACACAAACTTTTTGCCTTTCTGTAAATGAAAGGAAATCCAATACAGGATTCTGGCTGTGCCCTGTGAGCTGTTTATGGCCTTGCGGATTGCTGTGCTTTAAATCCAGAAGAATTAAATCCGTAGAAGCAAGAAGGCGGGCATAGTCGGCTTCTTTTGCGGAACGAAATAAAATTCCTGAGGTATCCAGACAGGTGTGAATGTTCTTTTCTTTCGCTGCCTCAAAAAGTTCTGTGAGAAAGGAAAGTTGCATCAAAGGCTCTCCGCCTGTAACCGTAATGCCACCGTTTACATAGTAAGTCTTATTTTTTTCGTAAAGTTTCAGAATTTCCGAAACGGACATGGGATGACCGCCCCTGGGATTCCAGGTGTCCGGATTGTGGCAGTAAAGGCAGCGCATGGGACAGCCCTGGAGAAAAATCACCAGGCGGATTCCAGGACCGTCTACAGTGCCAAAGGTTTCAACGGAATGCACATACCCAATGTTTTTAGATTCCACTGTGGAAGGTTCTGGAGATGACTTCATCCTGCTGTTCCTTTGTGAGTTTGTGGAAGTTTACTGCATATCCGGACACACGTACAGTAAGCTGTGGATATTTTTCAGGATGTTTTTGAGCATCCAGAAGGGTTTCTTTTGTAAATACATTTACATTTAAGTGATGTCCGCCTTTTTCGGCATAGCCATCTAATAATCCAACTAAGTTGTCAATCTGAGCGTCACTGATATTCATAGATAATCTCCTTTTTCTGTTAGTTATTTGATTCCAGTTCTACATTTGGTTCGCAGCAGGCGCAATCCGGTTCCAGTTCAAAAGTAATGTCATTGAAGAAAATGGCATCCTCTTTTCCAAGGGCTCCCGGAATAATGGAGAAGGTATTGGAAATTCCATCCTGTGCGTCCAGGAAAGGCAGCTTGGAAACAGAGTTCAAAGATGCAACCGCGCCTTTGCTGTCTCTGTGATGCATGGGATTTGCGCCGGGAGCAAAAGCTTCTCCGGCTTTTCGTCCGTCTGGCGTGGAGCCGGTAGCTTTTCCATAGACCACATTAGAAGTAATGGTAAGGATGGAAGTAGTAGGAATACCGCCCCGGTAAGTGTGGTTTGCCTTAATATACTGCATAAATTCGTGGACAATATCATAGGCAATCTCATCCACACGGTCATCATCATTTCCGTATTTTGGGAAATCTCCCTGGGTTTCATAATCCACAACAATGCCATGTTCATCCCGGATGGTTTTTACTTTGGCATATTTAATGGCAGACAGGGAATCTGCCACCACAGAAAGACCGGCGATTCCGGTAGCAAACCAACGGGTGACTTTCTGGTCATGAAGGGCCATCTGCAGCCGTTCATAGCTGTATTTATCATGCATATAGTGTATGACATTTAAGGTGTTTACATACACCTGTGCCAGCCATTTCATCATATCCCGGAAGCGTTCCATGACTTCGTCATATTCCAGATATTCGGAAGTGACAGGGCGGAATTTAGGACCAACCTGTTTTTTGGAAACTTCATCCACACCGCCGTTAATCGCATACAGAAGACATTTGGCAAGGTTTGCTCTGGCTCCGAAAAACTGCATTTCTTTTCCAACGCGCATGGAAGATACACAGCAGGCAATGGCATAATCATCTCCATGAGTTACCCGCATTAAATCATCATTCTCATACTGAATAGAAGAGGAAGCAATGGAGGTTTTGGCACAGTAGCGTTTGAAGTTTCCGGGAAGTCTGGTGGACCATAATACCGTCAGGTTTGGTTCAGGAGCAGTTCCAAGATTGGACAACGTGTGCAGATAGCGATAGGACATTTTTGTTACCATGTGACGTCCATCAATACCCATACCCGCAATGGATTCCGTTACCCAGGTTGGGTCGCCGGAAAACAGGGCATTATATTCAGGGGTTCTTGCAAATTTTACCAGACGCAGTTTCATAATGAAATGGTCTACAAACTCCTGAATCTCTTCTTCTGTAAAGGTTCCTTCCCGTAAATCTCTTTCTGCGTAAATATCCAGGAACGTAGAAGTACGTCCAAGAGACATGGCGGCTCCGTTCTGTTCCTTAATGGCAGCCAGATAACCAAAATACAGCCACTGGATGGCTTCCTGAGTATTTTTTGCAGGGCGGGAGATATCAAAACCATAGATTTTGCCAAGTTCTTTTAAATCTTTTAATGCACGAATCTGTTCAGAAAGCTCTTCCCGCTCTCTGGTAACATCAGAGTACATAATGGTTCTGGTAGAATCTTTTTGCTGCTGTTTATCCTCAATTAAGCGGTCTACACCATAAAGTGCTACTCTGCGGTAATCTCCAATAATGCGGCCTCTGCCATAAGCATCCGGAAGCCCGGTAATAATGTGGCTGGAGCGGCACGCCCGCATTTCCGGGGTATAAGCATCAAAAACACCGTCATTATGAGTCTTTCTGTGTTTGGTAAAGAACTCTACAATCTGTGGGTCAACCTCATATCCATTATCCTGGCAGGCTTTCATGGCCATGCGGATTCCTCCGTAAGGCTGGAGAGAACGTTTAAAAGGTTTATCTGTCTGAAAACCTACAATGGTTTCTTTTTCTTTATCCAGGTATCCAGGGCCATGGGAAGTAATGGTGGAAATGATTTTGGTATCCATGTCCAGTACACCGCCTTTGGCGCGTTCCTGTTCTGTAAGAGCCAGTACCTGCTCCCATAAATCTTTTGTATTTTGTGTGGGGCCTGCAAGAAACGTTTCATCTTGGTCATAGGGCGTATAATTTTTCTGAATAAAGTCCCTGACATTGATTTCCTTTTCCCAGATACCTCCCAAAAAGGAGTTCCATTCTGTCATCATAATGTGTTCATCCTCCTATATATAGTGGTTAGTCAAATATAACTTTTCGGTTATAGTGGGATTTTATTATACTGGACGGAAATTGTCAAGGAGGTATTTTGTTTAAAATGCGGAACAAAAAAAGAATTCGCTTTTGAAGGGGGATAGAAAAGAAGGGAGCTATATGATAAAATGAAACTACAAAGTGACAGAGGAAGTGAAGAATATGGTTATTTGTCTTATCTTTTTGGTACTCATCCTGGTGGTGAATCTGCCAGCCATTGTACAAAAAAGTCTTGCCGGTAAATTGGTATATGGAGATTATAGTACAGAAAACGGCCAGTTAAAAATGATTGAATGGTTTAAGCTCTACCCACTTAAAAAATTATTACTGGCTTTGTTATGGCTATTTTGTGCATATATCTCCATAAGAAGAGTGGAAGTATTTTGGAATGAAAAATATCAGGGATTAATTTGGATTGAATTATTTTTCATTGGATTTACCTTACTAAGTGCATATAAAATATGGAAATATATTAAAACACCGTATCATTGTGCGATTGTTTTAAAAAAGTTTTATTCCAAGGAAGAACTGGAACGTGAGCTTAGAGGCGAAAAATTTGAATGTGTTCAATTTGAAAATGCCATATTGCAAAAAGCAGTCCGCATGTTTGACAGCAAAAACTGGTTAATTATAAACGGGATACTCTATGCTAAAAAGTATATGACAGATTTCAAATATATGTTTATGGGGAATACGAATAACATATGGATTACATATTATGGCGGTAAAGGTTTGATTCTCCCTTTCTCAAGCATTGATTTATCAGGAGATAGAGGGGAAGAAGTGAAACAAGTGTTACAGCGCATTATGGAAAAGTTTCAATGAAAAAAGAGCGTTGCTTCATAAGGAATCACACACCTATGGAGCAGCGCCCATTTTTATGTTAAGCGTTATCTGATTTAGAGGAATCCGCTAATTCTTCCGGTACGGTATACTGGTCAGGGTCTTTGGCATCTTCTTCCTGGGCAGGTTCGTATTTGGCAAATACTCTACGGAAAATCATGGATTCAATATAAGCTACCACGGCAAATCCAAGAAGCATCCACAGCATACTTCCATACACCAATGTGGTGGTAGTTAGGAAAGTAAGAAATCCCAATGCAATAGGAAGTGCAATCACTAAAATGGTCCATGGCAGATTTAAAATTGCAATCAACAGAGAATTTTTGAAAATATTTTTAATGTTGTTTGCGAATCGCGCTGTATATGGAAATATGTAGGATAAAACCATTAAGTAAAAAATAATCAGGGCGCCAATTAAAATACGGAAAAGATTGCTCATATTTTCCGGCAGAAGAGAGGCTGCCTGATAATCTACGAAAACGAAAATACCAAGGACTGCCATAATCAGCCAGATAATGGTAGATTGTTTGAAATTTTCTTTAAATGCTTTTAAGAAACCTTTAAAGATATAAGATTCTTCCCCGCGCACCATTTTCATGGTAATGGTGTATAACGCAGTGATAGAAGCTCCTGCTGTAACAATGGGAAGACAGCAGATAATGCACATTACATTTAAAATCATTAAGTCGCATACCTTAGACAGAAACCGCATAATGGGGCTGTCAAGATTAAATAATCCGTTCATAAGTCATTTCCTTTCTAGTTGTCATGAAAATCTTTGTTATTATGTTCCCCGGATTCGGGAAGGTAGATGTGTACAGATTCGATTCGGTTTCGTTCTACCTTATCTACCACAAGCCGGATGCCGGATTCGGTTGTAACCGATTCCCCTTTTTCCGGAAACCGGTCTAATTGTTCAATAATGTAGCCGCCAATGGAATCATAGTCATCAGATTCAATATCCAGATGCAGAACCTCGTCCAAATCATCCAGGCGGGCAGAACCAAGAGCCAGGTATTCTTTTCCGGGGAGAATTTCCGTTAAATCGTCCTCTTCTTCTATATCATATTCGTCATGAATATCACCAACGATTTCTTCCACTAAATCTTCCAGGGTCACAATGCCCGAGGTAGCGCCGTATTCGTCCAGCACTACAGCGAAGGAAACAGAATGTTCCTTCATTTCCATCAACAGTTCAGAAGTCTTTTTGTACTCATAAGTAAAATAAGCCTCCCGAAGAATTTTCCGAAGGGTAAAATCTTTCTGATCTGTAAGCAGAAGATCCTTTACATTTATAATACCGATGATATTGTCTGTGGTTTCTTCAAACACAGGAAATCTGGTATGCTTTTCCTCACGGAACAGTTGAATCAGGTCTTCATAACTGCTGTTGACATCAGCAAAAGTTACATCAATCCGGGGAACCATCACATCCTGTGCCTGGGAATCTCCGAAATCAAATACATTGTAAATCATCTGTCGTTCTTCTGTTTCAATGACACCTTCTTTATGTCCCACGTTTACCAGGGTGCGAAGCTCATGCTCTGTGATGGTGTTTCCTTTTACACTGTCATCTACCCGCAAAAGAGTCAGCACACCTTTTGCCATTTTGTTGACCAGGAAAATCACCGGGGTCAGTAAAAACATAAGAAAATGAATGATTCTGGCGTAGGAAAGAGCCATTTTTTCTGCATGAAGAGAAGCCATGGTCTTAGGTGTGATTTCACCAAAAATCAAAACCAGAAGGGTGATAATACCAGTGCTGATACTTACTGCCGCATTGCCGAAAAGCCTCATGGTGATGGTTGTGGCAAGGGAAGATGCACTGATGTTTACAATGTTGTTGCCAATGAGAATCGTACTCAGTAGTTTGCCGGAGTCCTCTATTACGGTTAAGAGAATGGAGGCCCGCTTATCACCCTGCTCGGCCAGAGACTGGATACGAATCTTGTTTACGGTTGTCATAGAAGTTTCTGCTGATGAAAAAAATGCTGATAAACAAATAAGTATAATCAGAGCCAGAAACTGTATGGCGTCACTGGAATCCAATATGTTCAACTCCTTTATAAAAAATATAATCATAGCTTTAAGCTATACAGAATAATATACATGATTTCCTTTGAGATTGCAAGAAAGCAACAGGAAAAAAGTTGATTTAAGGGGTGTCAGAAATAAAAAAACTGTGATATAATGGGCGGTAACAAAAAGATTGTGTTTGAAAATGAGGGATGAATATTCATGAATAGAAATAAAAAAACTTTACATAAAGCAGCAGTAAACGTACTGGGATTTACACTGGCTTCCGTTATGACTGCGGGAACCGTGGGAGAACTTGCAGCGCCGGTTCCGGTGTGGGCAGCCCAGACACAGGATCAGGAAGTGAAAAAGACGGTTTATCTCAACGGAAGTGCAAAGGCGTCAGATACAGCCGATGGAAGTACAGAAGAAAAGGCGGTTTCTTCTTTTGCCAGGGCACTGAAATGTGCAGGAGAAAATGGTGTGATTCTGGTTTCCGGCACGGTTATGATAGATGAGAAAACAGAACTGGAAATTCCGTCTAATGTTACGATTAAAAGAGCAGAGGGATTTGAAGGTAAGCTCGTCAAAATAACTGGAAAAGGAACTCTGACAATTTTCGGAGCCGGAATTCAGGCAGAGGATGTAGATACAGATTCTGCAGAAGCGGGAAAGGCTGCTTTTCAAATAAAGACAGCAGAGGAAGAAAAAGAACCGGAGGCTCAGCAGCCAGAGGCGCCACAGGAAACTCCAGAGACCGAAAAGCAGGATGTACCTCAGGAGGAACAAAAACCTCAGCAGCCGGAGGCGCCGGAAACAGAACCAGAGGCAGAAACACCGGAGAAAGAGCCGGAGACAGAACACTCTGAAACACCAGAGGAGAGGCCTGAGCAGCCACAAACACCGGAACAGCAGCCAGAGACAGAAGTTCCGGAAGAGGAAACACCGGAACAACAGCCTGGTGAAACCCAAAAGCAGGAAGCTGTTTTGCAGATTCCTCAAAAGCTGGTATTTGAGACAAAAGCAGAGTGGGAAGATTTTGCATTTGAGGAAGAGACTGGATTTGCGGGAGAGGGAATTTTTGCGTGGGAAGGAAATACAGATTTAACAGCATATGAAAGTCAGATGATCCTTCGATTTACTCCCAATAATCTGGAAAAATGGGATTATACCGGGATAGAAGGCTGGGAAGAGGATTCTCAAACCGTAGTGCGTAAAATACAGGTATTTGTAGAAGAATTAAAGGAAAACAAAGAGTCTGAGGCAGAACCTGAAACAGAAGAGGACGTGAAGCCGGAAGAACCGCAGAAACCGGAAAACCCGCAGGAAGAATCAGATACAACAGATTCGAAAGAGCCTTCAAAGGAGGAATCCGAAGAAGAGTCCAAAGAGGATGTGACCATTATTCCGGTAGAACCCGCTGTGCCAGAAAAGGAGCAGCAGGAACAGCAGAAACCTTCTGTTGAAAACAGCGCACAGCCGGGAAAACTGGGTGAAGTGGCGCAGGAAGCCCCTGAGGTCATTCCGGTAGGAAGCCTGATTGATGAGTCTGGCGTACAGGTTTCTGCAGACTTTCTTCCATTTTATGTGGACCTTCAGGTAAGCTACAATGATAGTGTCAGCCAGTTGCCGGATGCGGGAATCGGGGAAATCCTTTCCGCCTATGAATTGAAACTGTGGGATTTAAAAGAAGATACAGAGTATCAGATACCGGAAGGCAAGAAGGTAAAAGTACTGATACCTCTGCCGGAAAATGCAGATTGTTATTCTGATTTGTCCATTGCTCATTATCTGGGAAATAATGAGTATGAATATTTCATTTTCGATAAAGAGGGAAAAGTAGGGAATATGACCATTGAAGTAAAAGATGGCGAAGAGTATCTGGCTTTTGAAACAGCTTCCTTCAGTCCTTTTAATGTAGGTGGACATCAGATTGTAGGACCTGGAATCACCAGTCCGGGACACAAGCCCTCAACAGGAACAGGCGGTCAGTCTGTACAGCAGTCAGGACAGCAGAGTAATCATTCCTCTGGACAGAGCAATGCAGCACAAACTTCTCAGGGAACATCTGCAGCACAGAAAAAACCTGGAAACCAGTCAGCAGCTAATACGGGAAGCTCCAACGTAACGGTTATCCATACGGTAAAAACCGGAGATAATACAGAGATTTTACAATATGTACTGTTAGGAGCAGGAGCTTTGGCGCTTGGAACAGGAGCTGTGCTTCTGGGGAAAAAGAAGAAAAAACAGGACAAATAAGGCATGAATACAGAAACCCTTCCATATAGATACATATGGGAGGGTTTTGATATGGAACAGACAATTTCAAAAAATGCAAAGCCTTTACAAATGATGAAAGCGTTGCTGCTGTCTTATGCGGTAACCGGCGTACTGCTTCTGGTACTTGCTTTTTTGCTGTATAAAATGGGACTGGGAGAGAGTCAGGTGAATCTTGGGATTTGGCTGATTTACATAGTCTCCTGTCTGACTGGTGGATTTTATATGGGGAAAAAGGCAGAGTCCAGAAGATTTCTCTGGGGAATGGGGCTTGGAGGAAGCTATGCTTTTTTGCTTTTGGCAGTGACCTTTTTGACGGAACATCAGGCAAGAGGAGATATGAAAGAAATGCTGCTTTTGTTTTCCCTGTGTCTTATGGGAGGAACCCTGGGAGGAATGCTATCCTGAAAAAGAAATACTTGCCTGGCAAGGGCAGCTATGCTATAATACCGCTTAGATATCATATCTGAATACTAAATACATAAGGAGGATTATGTGATGGAACATATCAAAACATTAAATACAAAAAGCTTACAGAACACAGTGAAAAAAGGTGGCTGTGGTGAATGTCAGACATCTTGCCAGTCAGCTTGTAAAACTTCCTGTACTGTAGGAAACCAGAGCTGCGAAAATAAATAATCTGTCGTAAGGCGTTCAAATCTGCCACGGACAGCTTTCGCGTGCAGGAACGAATGGGAGCAGCGGCATTAAAGCCGCTGCTTATTTGTTGCGATAAAAATATGCAAAAGAAAGGGGTAACACGGTGATTCATCGTTACAAAAACAATGGATATAACATTGTACTGGATGTAAACAGCGGTTCTGTACATGTTGTGGACGAACTGGTCTATGATATCATAGGACTTTTGGATGAAGGCAAAGATGGGGCTTTTATCCGGGAACATCTGAAAGGACAGTACCAGGAAGAAGCGATTTCCACAGCCCTTGGAGAGATTCAGGAGCTTACCGATGCACAAATGCTTTTTACAGAAGATATTTACAGGGATGCCATCGAACATTTTAAAGAGAGAGAGACAGTGGTGAAAGCTCTGTGTCTGCACATTGCCCATGACTGTAATCTGGCATGCCGCTACTGCTTTGCTGAAGAAGGAGAATATCATGGAAGAAGAGCCATGATGTCCTATGAAGTGGGAAAACAGGCATTGGATTTCCTCATTGCCAACTCTGGAAACAGAAGAAATCTGGAAGTGGATTTCTTTGGAGGGGAACCTCTGATGAACTGGGATGTGGTAAAGCAGTTGGTAGAGTATGGAAGGTCACAGGAAGAGAAATATAATAAGAAATTCCGTTTCACGCTGACTACCAATGGGGTTTTACTGAATGACGAAATTATGGAATTTGCCAACAAAGAGATGGCAAATGTGGTTCTCAGTATTGACGGAAGAAAAGAAGTCCATGATTTTATGCGTCCATTTAGAAAAGGTGCAGGAAGCTATGATCTGGTTGTGCCGAAATTTCAGAAATTTGCCGCAAGCAGGGGAGAAAAGAGTTACTATGCAAGGGGTACTTTTACCCGTCATAACCTGGATTTTTCAGAGGATGTGCTGCACCTGGCAGACCTGGGCTTTGACCAGATTTCCGTAGAGCCGGTAGTAGCAGATGAAAAAGAAGAATATGCTCTTAAGTGGGAAGACGTTCCGAAAATCTGCGAAGAGTATGATAAGCTGGCAAAGGAAATGATTCGCAGGAGAAAAGAAGGAAAGGCCTTTAATTTCTTCCATTTCATGATTGATTTAACAGGCGGTCCCTGTGTTTATAAACGTCTGTCCGGCTGTGGATCAGGAACAGAATATCTGGCAGTGACTCCATGGGGAGATTTGTATCCCTGCCATCAGTTTGTTGGGGAAGAGAAATTCCTCATGGGAAATGTATGGGATGGTGTAAAACGCCAGGATCTTTGCAAAGAGTTTAAAAACTGTAATGTTTATGCAAAGGAAAAATGTCAGGATTGCTTTGCCAAGTTTTACTGCAGCGGCGGCTGTGCGGCAAACTCCTACAACTTCCATGGCTCTATTAATGATGCCTATGATTTAGGCTGTGAACTGCAGCGTAAACGTGTGGAGTGCGCCATTATGTTAAAGGCGGCTGAGGCAGAAGAGGAATAACAGATGGCCATGCGTCATGAAATAAGAATGTAAAGAAGGGAAAGACCATGAAAAAAAACAGAGGCATACTTGTGCTTGTGATGACCGTTCTGGTGACTGCATTTTTGATTTTTACTACAGCAGTGGGATTCGGTCCTACAGGGACAGGTGCTGCAAAAAACATTAAGACTGGACTGGATCTGTCCGGTGGTGTCAGCATTACCTATGAGACCTCCAAAGAAAATCCGGAGCCGGATGAAATGCAGGATACTATTTACAAACTGCAAAAGCGTGTGGAACAATACAGTACAGAAGCGCAGGTATATCAGGAAGGTGAGAACCGTATTATCGTAGAGATTCCTGGTGTAAATGATGCCAATAAGATTCTGGAAGAACTGGGAAAACCGGGTTCGCTGTATTTTATCGCACATAAGGATTCCCAGGGAAATGAGAACTATACACTCAATACCCAGACAGGGGAATATGAGCTTACTAAAACCATTGAAGAGATTGAGGCAGACGGCGGTATTGTGCTGAGCGGTACGGATGTCAAGGATGCCAAAGCGGCAGTCGCAGAGGATGATTTAAAGAATAAAACCAATGTTGTAAGCCTGTCCTTTACAAAAGAAGGAACAAAAAAATTCGCAGAAGCTACAAAGACTGCATACGAAGCAGGAAATGACACCATTGGTATTTACTATGACGGAAGCTTTGTCAGTGTGCCAAGTGTACGGGCTGAAATCGAAAATGGAAGCGCGCAGATTGACGGTATGAAAGATGCCCAGGAGGCAGAAAATCTGGCTTCCACTATTCGTATCGGTGGCCTGAAGCTGGAGCTTACAGAACTGCGTTCCAGTGTTGTAGCTGCACAGCTTGGTGAAGAAGCCATTTCCACCAGTTTGGTAGCAGCAGCTATTGGTCTGGCTTTGATTATTCTGTTTATGATTGTTGTATACAGAATTCCGGGATTAGTATCCGGTATTGCTCTGGTGATTTATGTATGTCTGGATTTAATTGCATTAAATGCCTTTGACCTGACTCTGACCTTACAGGGAATCGCCGGTATTATCCTGTCTATTGGTATGGCGGTAGATGCCAATGTTATTATTTACGCCCGTATTCAGGAAGAAATTGCAGCGGGAAAAAGCGTAAGAACTGCTTTGCAGGCTGGCTTTAAAAAGGCGTTTTCTGCAATCTTTGATGGAAATATTACAACCTTAATCGCAGCGTTTGTATTAAACTGGCTGGGCTCCGGTACGGTAAAAGGCTTTGCTCAGACGCTGGCTTTTGGTATTGTGCTTTCCATGTTTACTGCATTAGTAGTATCCAGATTCCTCATGTACGCTGTTTACGCAGTTGGTGTAAGAGATGAGAAATTCTATGGCAAGAGAAAAGAAAGAACACCAATCCGCTTCTTACAGAAGAGAAAAGTATTCTTCCTGATTTCTGTTTTAATGATTTTAAGCGCGCCTGTTGCAATGCTGATTTTCAAAGGCACCAGCGGAGAAGCCTTAAAATACAGCCTGGAATTTAAAGGCGGTACTTCTACGAATGTAACTTTTGCAGAAGATATGCCAATTAAAGAGATTGATGCCAGGGTAACACCTCTGGTAGAAAAAGTAACTGGAGATAAAAACGTACAGGCTACAAAAGTAGTGGGAAGCAATCAGGTTATTATTAAAACAGTAACCCTGGATGTAAAAGAGCGGGAAGCATTAAATCAGGCGCTGGAAGAGGAATTTGGAGTAAGCAAGGATGATATTACTTCTGAAAGTATTTCTTCTACTGTGAGCAGTGAAATGCGTGCAGATGCAGTAAAAGCTGTGGTTGTGGCAACCATTCTTATGCTTCTGTATATCTGGTTCAGGTTTAAGGACATCCGTTTTGCAAGCAGTGCAGTCATTGCCCTTTTGCATGACGTTTTGGTGGTTCTGGCCTTCTATGCTATTGCAAGGGTTTCTGTGGGAAATACCTTTATTGCATGTATGCTGACTATTGTAGGTTATTCTATTAATGCCACTATTGTTATCTTTGACCGTATCCGTGAGAATATGGCAGGCGCAAGAAAGAAAGAGGATTTGGAGAACCTGGTAAACGCCAGCATTACCCAGACCCTGACCAGAAGTGTGTACACTTCTTTGACAACCTTTATTATGGTATTCTTGCTGTTTGTCATGGGCGTATCCTCTATCCGTGAGTTTGCGCTGCCTCTGATGGTAGGTATTATCTGCGGCGGATATTCTTCTGTATGTATTACAGGAGCACTGTGGTATGTGATGAAAACAAAAATCAAAAATCGTTAATACAAGGAGGCTGTTGCATAAATCGGTGCAGCAGTCTCTTTTTACATAAAGTACAAAGGAGAAAATTATGGAAAAATGGGTAGTGTCTGCCAAACGGGCGGATTTTCAGGAAATCAGCCGCAAATTTGGCGTGGATCCTGTGATTGCAAGACTCATGCGAAACAGGGATCAGATTACAGATGAGGAAATTGAAAAATATCTTCACGGAAGGCTTTCAGATTTACGTTCCTGGAGACTTTTAAAGGGAATGGGAGAGCTTCTTAAGATTTTAACAGATAAGATAGAGCAAAAGAAAAAAATCAGGATTATCGGAGATTATGACATTGATGGAGTATGCTCCACCTATATTCTTTTAAAGGGACTGCAACGGGCAGGAGCCTGGGTGGATGTAGATATTCCGGACCGGATGAAGGATGGCTATGGAATTTCAGAGGAACTCATTGATCTGGCAGCCCAGGCTTCGGTGGACACCATTATTACCTGCGATAATGGTATTAGCGCAATTTCTCAGATTGCTCATGCCAAAGCCCTGGGCATGACCGTACTGGTGACAGATCATCATGAGGTGCCCTATGAGGAATTGCCTCAGGGAGAAGTCCGAACTATTTTACCTCCTGCGGATGCCATTGTGAATCCAAAACAGGAAGGGGATACCTATCCATTCTCCGGCATTTGCGGGGCTATGGTGGCATTTAAGGTGATTTGCGGGCTTTATGAAACCCTGGGGATTCCCAAAACAGAATTAAATAATCTCATCCCTTTTGCAGCCATTGCCACAGTAGGAGATGTGATGGAACTGCAGGATGAGAACCGGATTATCGTCCGTGAGGGTCTCATGCGCCTTCAAAATCCGGAAAACAAAGGATTAAAAGCCCTGATTCGTGTCAATAATCTGGAAGAGAAGACCATTACAGCCTATCATATTGGATTTATTCTGGGACCTTGTATGAATGCCAGCGGGCGTCTGAGTACAGCTAAGAGAGCGCTGAATCTGCTTCTTACAGAAGATGAGAAGGAGGCCTCCATTCTGGCAGAAGACTTAAAAGCTCTAAATGACAGCCGAAAGGATATGACAGCCAAAGGGGTGGAGCAGGCTATTGAAATGGTAGAAAACACAGACTTAGCCAAAGACCGTGTGCTGGTGATTTATCTTCCGGACTGTCATGAAAGTCTGGCAGGAATCATTGCAGGAAGAATACGGGAACGCTATACAAAACCAGTGTTTGTACTTACCAAGGGAGAAGAAGGCGTAAAGGGTTCCGGAAGATCCATTGAAACATATCACATGTTCCAGGAGATGGTAAAGTGCAAGGAACTTTTTACAAAATTCGGCGGGCATCCCATGGCAGCAGGACTTTCTATGGAAGAGGAAAATATTGAAAAGCTTCGCAGAAGGCTGAATGAGAATTGTACCCTCACTCAGGAGGATATGACAGAGAAAATCGTCATTGACGTGCCAATGCCCATGTCTTATGTGACAATTCCTTTCATCCGCCAGTTAAGTCAACTGGAGCCATTTGGAAAAGGAAATACAAAGCCGGTATTTGCACAGAAAAATCTGCAGATTTCACAATGCAGAGTCCTGGGAAAGAACCGGAATGTAGTGAAAATGCAGTTAAAAGATGAATTTGGAGCAGCAGCAGAGGGCATCTGGTTTGGAGACGGGGATGTATTTGTGACAAAGACACAGGAAAAACCATGTTTTGATGTAATTTATTACCCAACAGTCAACAGTTTTCGGGGAAGAGAGAGCATAGAAATGGTGGTACAGAGTATTCGATAGAAAAAGGGGTTTGCGTCCGCAAGGAAAAGATGGTATACTAAACCACATAAAAATTTGAATTATGACAAAATTCGATAGCAGGCAGGGAGAGCATATGGGAAATTGTGAAGAAAACAAACAGGAAAAAAAGAAATTGGAAGACTATGTAAGGAGCATTCCGGATTTTCCGGAAGAAGGTATTATCTTCAGGGATGTTACCAGTATTCTTCAGGACGCTGATGGTTTGAAATTAGCTGTAGATTCTATGCAGGCACTGGTAGAAGGAACCGATGCAGATGTGATTGTAGGAGCAGAGTCCAGAGGATTTATATTTGGAGCTCCTATTGCGTATAATTTACATAAACCTCTGGTTCTGGTGCGGAAAAAGGGGAAATTACCCTGTGAAACAGTGGAGCAAAGCTATGATTTAGAGTATGGCAGCGCAACGGTGGAAATGCATAAGGATTCCATCTTACCGGGACAGAAAGTGGTGATTGTGGATGACCTGATTGCAACAGGCGGTACCGTAGAAGCCACAGCAAAGCTTGTAGAAGAACTGGGAGGCCAGGTGGTCAAAATTGTGTTCCTGATGGAACTTGCAGGGCTTAAAGGCAGAGAACGTCTGGCAAAGTATGATGTGGCATCAGTGATTTGTTACGAAGGAAAATAAAAGGGTTCATGGATAAAGAGGTGATGGTTGGATATGGAAGAAAATAAGCAAACTGCTTTGCAGGCAGAAGAAATTGTAAAAAAGGCTGATGCAAGTGTGAAGTCCATGGACGATTTTACCAGCCCGGAAGTTTTATACAAGGAATTAATTACAAGTGTCAGGAAATACCACCCGTCTGCCGATATTTCCATGATTGAAAAGGCATTTCACATTGCCAATAATGCACATAAAGGACAGACCAGAAAATCAGGAGAACCTTATATTATTCATCCACTCTGCGTAGGTATTATTCTGGCGGATCTGGAGCTGGATAAGGAGACTATTGTTGCCGGACTTCTTCATGATGTAGTAGAAGATACGGTAATGACCAGTGAAGAAATCAGAGAAGAATTCAGCGCAGAGGTAGAGCTTTTAGTGGATGGCGTTACCAAACTGGGACAGTTGAATTATTCTGCGGATAAAGTAGAGGTGCAGGCAGAAAATCTGAGAAAAATGTTCCTGGCTATGGCAAAAGATATCCGTGTTATTCTGATTAAGCTGGCTGACCGTCTCCATAATATGAGAACCCTGAAATATATGCCGCCTCACAAACAAAAGGAAAAAGCCAGAGAGACCATGGATATTTATGCGCCCATTGCCCAGCGTCTTGGTATTTCTAAGGTGAAGATTGAACTGGATGACCTTTCCTTAAAATATTTGAAGCCAGATGTCTATTATGAACTGGTAGAAAAAATTAATTTAAAGAAAAGTGAGCGCCAGGCTTTTATTGACCAGGTGGTAGGCGAGGTTCGGACCCATATTGAAAAAGCCGGAATCAAAGGTCAGATTGATGGCAGGATTAAGCACTTTTTCAGTATTTATAAGAAAATGGTAAATCAGGATAAAACCCTGGATCAGATTTACGACCTGTTTGCTGTGCGGATTATTGTGGACACGGTGCGTGATTGTTATGCAGCCCTTGGAATTATTCATGAGATGTATAAACCCATTCCAGGGCGGTTTAAGGACTATATTGCCATGCCAAAGCCAAATATGTACCAGTCTTTGCACACAACACTGATTGGACCCAACGGACAGCCTTTTGAGATTCAGATTCGTACTTTTGAGATGCACAGAACTGCAGAGTATGGTATTGCAGCCCACTGGAAGTACAAAGAAGTATCCAACAACGGAAAACTCAGCGTGACTCAGTCTGAAGAAGAAAAGATGAGTTGGCTGCGCCAGATTCTGGAATGGCAGAAGGACATGTCAGACAATAAAGAATTTTTAAGTCTGTTAAAGAGTGACCTGGATTTGTTTTCAGAAAGCGTGTACTGTTTCACACCTGCCGGAGATGTAAAAACTCTGCCCAATGGTTCGACCCCCATTGATTTTGCCTATAATGTCCACAGCGCAGTGGGAAATAAGATGGTAGGGGCCAGGGTAAACGGGAAGCTGGTACCCATTGAATATGTGATTAAAAACGGGGACCGTGTAGAAATCATTACCTCTCAGAATTCCAAAGGTCCAAGCCGGGACTGGCTGAAAGTTGTAAAAAGCACCCAGGCAAAGAATAAAATTAACCAGTGGTTCAAACAGGAACTAAAGGTGGATAATATTCTGAAGGGCAAAGAAATGCTTATTCAGTATGCCAAGGTAAAAGGTGTGAATCTGGGAGAGGTTCAGAAACCGAAGTACCAGGAAGCGGTTATGAAAAAATATGGCTTTAGGGACTGGGATTCTGTACTGGCTGCTCTTGGACATGGCGGTCTGAAAGAAGGTCAGATTCTGAATAAACTCCAGGAGGTTTACAACAAGGAGCATAAGGCTGAAATTACAGATGCGAAAGTATTGGAAGCCACTGCAGAAAAGAAGGAAAAGCTTAGCATTGCAAAGAGCAAAGGCGGTATTGTGGTAAAGGGAATCCACGATGTTGCAGTACGTTTTTCCAAGTGCTGTAATCCTATTCCGGGAGATGAGATTGTAGGCTATGTTACCAGAGGCAGGGGTGTGACAATTCACCGGACAGACTGTATTAATGTCATGAACATGAGTGCAGAGGACAGGAACCGTCTGATTGACGCTGAGTGGCAGGTTCCGGAACAGGAAAACGGAGAACGTTATATTGCAGATTTGAATATTTATGCGTATAACCGAAGAGGGCTGATTGTAGATATTTCCAAATTATTTACAGAGCGTAAAATCGATATTTCTTCTTTGAATACCAGAACCAGCAAGCAGGGAATTGCCACCATCAATATTTCCTTTGAGGTGGGAAGCAAGGAAGAATTAAACAGCGTTATTGAGAAACTGAGGCAGATAGAGAGCGTTAAGGATATTGAGCGTACTGCCGGCTAAGGAGTAGTTATGAAGCATTTAATGTTAAGAGGACTTGTCGTTGGACCAGTTTCCACCAACTGTTATTTTTTGAAAAATAAGGATACAGATGAAATACTGATTGCAGATCCGGGAGCAGAGCCGGATCGGATTATAAGAACTGTGGAGCAGCTTTCTGGTCATCCGGCGGGAATCTTGCTGACCCATGGACATTATGATCACATGTGCGCTGTCAATGAGCTGCGTAGCCACTATGAGATTCCTGTTTATGCGGCAAAGGCAGAGGAACATTTGCTGTTGGATACCACAGAAAACCTGTCTGCTTCCTGGTCAGGGAATCCCTATACCGTAAAAGCAGATGTTTATCTGGAACATGGGGAAGTATTCAAGCTGGCAGGCTTTTCTGTAAAAACTCTGGTTACTCCGGGACATACAGAAGGGTCCTGCTGCTATTGGATCGAAGAAGAGGGTGTCTGTCTAAGCGGCGATACTTTATTCTACGGAAGTTGCGGAAGAACGGATTTGCCTACAGGAAGCATGAGCAGTATGCGAAAAAGTCTGAGAGAGCTGCTGGAAATCCTGCCGGAACATACAGAAATTTATCCGGGACATGGAGAGGCAACAGATGCAGCCTTTGAGAAACTGCATAATCCATACTTATAAGAAAGAGACCAGGGATATATGATTGGAATTTCCTTTAATCAAAAAGAATTTGAATATGATGCTTATACGCTTTTGAAGGCATTTTTTCCAAAAGAAGAGGTTCAGATGTTTTATGTACAGGAAGAGGAAGTACCCGCTGATCTGGAACATCTGATTTCTATTGAATATGGAGAACAGGTACACATCCGTATTCAATGGGGGGATACTCTTTTGGAAGGGCAGGAAACCTATGAGCAGACAGAAGATCGAAAAATCAGAAAAAATAAATTAAAACAGGTTTTATATAAACTGTTGTCACAGCTTACCGGACAGACCCTTCCCTGGGGAAACCTTACGGGAATCCGTCCTACGAAAATTGCCATGGGGCTGATTGAGTCCGGTATGAGCAATGCCCAGGCAGCAGAGTATATGCGAAATACCTACTTTACCAGCAAGGAAAAAACAGCACTGGCAATTACCATTGCCAACCGGGAACGGGAGCTTTTAAAGGATATTGATTATGAAAAGGGCTACAGCTTATACGTGGGGATTCCTTTTTGCCCGAGCATTTGTCTGTACTGTTCTTTTAGCTCTTCTCCCTTACAGCGGTGGAAAGACCAGGTAGATGCCTATCTGGATGCATTGTTAAAAGAGCTGGATTTTATTTCAGAGGCTATGAAAGACAGGACTCTGGACACCATTTATATTGGCGGCGGAACACCCACAACTCTGGAGCCGGAACAATTAGAGAGACTTTTGGGACATATAAACGCCAGATTTCAGGTGTATCAGGTAAAAGAATATACCGTAGAGGCGGGACGTCCGGATAGTATTACAAGAGAGAAACTTCAGGCAATCCGAAAGTTTCCGGTAACCAGGATTTCTGTAAATCCTCAGACCATGAATCAGGCCACACTGGAGCTTATCGGACGCAGACATACTGTGGAGGATACGCGACACGCCTTCGCGTTGGCGAGGGAGTGTGGATTTGATAATATTAATATGGATATCATCGTAGGTCTTCCGGGAGAACAGAAGGAAGATGTACAGCATACATTGGAAGAAATAAAAAAACTGGATCCGGACAGCTTAACCGTACATTCCCTGGCAGTAAAACGGGCAGCGCGGTTAAATATGTTTAAGGAACAGTATGAAGAAATGGAATTTATCAATAATCAGGAAATTATGGACATGGCCATGAAATATGCATATCAGTGCCAGATGGGACCTTATTATCTGTACCGCCAGAAAAATATGTGCGGAAATCTGGAAAATATAGGATATGCAAAAGTTGACAAAGCCGGAATTTACAATATACTTATTATGGAGGAAAAACAATCAATTCTGGCGGCAGGAGCAGGGGCTTCTACCAAATTTGTTTTCCAGAACGGAAAGCGTATTGAGCGGGCAGAAAATGTAAAAGATGTTGCAAATTACATTAGCCGCATTGATGAGATGATTGAAAGGAAACGAACTGGAATTGATACATGGCTGAAATGAGTGGAAAAGTAATTCGTTATAATCTGGAAACCGAAATCAAACATGGGATACAGGTGAGTAATCTGGCTTATGCAGTGGGAATGGAGCTGGGACTTTCAAAGGAACAGTGCTATGACCTGGTAGTGGCAGGAATGCTTCACGACATTGGAAAACTGCGCCTGACCAGATACGTTTCCGGAGAGAAAAACCCTCTGGTTATAGAAGAAATAAAGTATGTACGCAGACACACGCAGTTGGGCTGCGAGTTTCTGAAAAACAGAGGATATGGGAAATCTGTTTTACAGGCCATTTATTATCACCACGAAAATTATGACGGAAGCGGATATCCGGAGAATCTGGAAGGGGAAAACATCCCTTTAAGCAGCCGCATTCTCCGTGTTTGTGATACCTATGCCGCCCTTACGGAAAAACGTCCTTACAGAGATGCTTTCGGATGTTCTCAGGCAGTGCGGATGATGATTGATGAGGTGAAAAACTTTGACATGCAGGTTTTCCTGGCATTTCAGAGAGTTGTTCATAATGAAGAAGAGAGAGGAGAAATAGAATCATGCAGTTAAAGAAAAAACCAGTTACCGGTATGAAAGATATTTTACCGCGGGAAATGGAAATCCGTGATTATGTTATTGGATTAATTAAAGATACGTATAAACAGTTTGGATTTACCTCCATGGAAGCTCCCTGTGTAGAGCACATTGAAAACCTTACCAGCAAACAGGGCGGGGATAATGAAAAACTGATTTTCCGCATTTTAAAACGCGGAGATAAATTAAAGATTAACGAAGCAAAAGAAGAAAATGATCTGGTGGACAGCGGACTGCGCTATGACCTTACTGTGCCTCTGTGCCGCTTTTATTCTAACAATGCCAATGATTTGCCACAGCCTTTTAAAGCGCTGCACATTGGAAACGTATTTCGTGCAGACCGTCCTCAGAGAGGCCGTTTCCGTCAGTTCATGCAGTGCGATATTGATATTTTAGGAGACCCTACTTTTCTGGCTGAAATTGATGTAATTCTGGCAACCTCTACCCTGGTAGGAAAGCTGGATTTTGACAGTTTTACCATTCGTATTAATGACCGCCGGATTTTAAAAGCCATGGCAGCTTACAGTGGTTTCCCGGAAGAATCCTTTACTCAGGTGTTTATTATTCTGGATAAAATGGATAAGATTGGTCTGGACGGCGTAGCAGCAGAGCTTGAGGAAGCCGGCTATGACAAGGAAGGAATTGCAAAATACATTGAGCTGTTTAAGGCAATGGGCTCTGGAATTGAAGGGGTTCAGTTCTGCAAGGAAAAACTGGAAGGTTTTCTGGATCCAAAGGTTGCAGATGATCTGACGACCATTATTGAAAGTGTTATGCAGGCAAAAACAGCAAACTTTAACCTGGAGTTTGACCCCACATTGGTACGTGGTATGTCTTACTATACAGGACCGATTTTTGAAATTTCCATTGACGGTTTTGCAGGCAGCGTAGGCGGCGGCGGACGTTATGATGAGATGATTGGCAAATTTACAGGAACACCCACACCGGCAACCGGATTTTCCATTGGATTTGAGCGTATTGTTATGCTGCTCATGGAAAAAGGATTCCAGGTACCAGGCGCAAAAGCAAAGAAGGCATATCTTTTGGATAAGAAACTCTCCAGTGAGAAAATCCTTCAGGTGATGAAAAAAGCAGGAGAAGAGAGAAACGCCGGACAGAGCGTCAATATTGTATATGCAAAGAAGAATAAGAAATTCCAGAAAGAGCAGTTGGAGCAGGAAGGCTATTCTGTGATTGAAGAAATTTACAATGATACAGAATTATAAAGGAGTTATACCATGGCAGAATCAATGATTGGGCTAAAAAGAAGCCACAGATGTACAGAAGTGACAAAGGCAGAGATTGGAAGCACTGTTACCTTAATGGGCTGGGTGCAGAAAAGTCGTAACAAAGGCGGAATCGTGTTTGTTGATTTAAGAGACCGCTCCGGAATTATGCAGATTATTTTTGAAAACGGAGAAATTGATGAACAGGGCTTTGAGAAGGCAGGACGTTTAAGAAGTGAGTTTGTGATTGCGGTGAAAGGACATGTGGAAGCACGTTCCGGCGCAGTAAATCCAAATCTTCCTACCGGAGAGATTGAAGTCCGGGCCACAGAGCTTCGTATTTTATCAGAGGCTGAGACACCTCCGTTCCCCATTGAGGAAAACAGCAAGACAAGAGATGAGGTACGCTTAAAATACCGTTATCTGGATCTTAGAAGACCGGATTTGCAGAGAAATATGATGCTTCGTTCCCAGGTTTCTACCCTGGTGCGTCAGTTCCTTGCAAAAGAAGGATTTCTGGAAATTGAGACACCAACACTGATTAAGAGTACACCGGAAGGAGCCAGAGACTACCTGGTACCAAGCCGCGTGCACCCGGGCAGCTTTTATGCTCTTCCACAGTCTCCTCAGATTTTCAAACAGCTTTTAATGTGTTCTGGATATGACCGCTATTTCCAGTTGGCAAGATGCTACAGAGATGAGGATTTACGTGCAGACCGTCAGCCGGAATTTACCCAGATTGATATGGAATTATCTTTTGTGGATGTAGAGGATGTTCTGGATGTCAATGAGAGAATGCTGGCATTTTTGTTCAAAGAAGTGTTAGGCGTAGAAGTGCAGCTCCCCATTCAGCGTATGACCTGGATTGATGCTATGAACCGTTTTGGTTCAGATAAGCCGGATTTACGTTTTGGAATGGAACTGACAGACGTATCAGAAGTGGTAAAAGACTGTGAATTTGCAGTATTTAAAGGCGCTTTGGAGCAGGGCGGAAGCGTCCGTGGTATCAACGCCAAAGGACAGGGAGCTATGCCGCGTAAGAAAATTGACAAGCTGGTAGAGTTTGCCAAAGGATATGGGGCCAAAGGTCTGGCTTATATTGCCATCGGGGAAGATGGAACTGTGAAATCTTCTTTTGCAAAATTCATGAAAGAAGAGGAAATGACAGCCCTGATTACAGCCATGGATGGACAGAATGGTGACCTGCTTCTCTTTGCAGCAGATAAGACAAAGCTGGTATGGGATGTACTGGGAGCCCTTCGTCTGGAACTGGCAAAACAGATGGAACTTCTGGACAAAAATGAGTATCGTTTTGTATGGATTACAGAATTCCCGCTTCTGGAGTGGTCTGAAGAGGAAGAAAGATTCATGGCCATGCATCATCCATTTACTATGCCAATGGAAGAGGATTTACAGTATTTAGATACAGACCCGGGACGTGTACGCGCAAAAGCCTATGATATTGTTTTAAACGGAAACGAAATCGGCGGTGGCTCTGTGAGAATCTTCCAGGATGATATTCAGAGCAAAATGTTTGAAGTTATTGGATTTACACCAGAAGAAGCACAGAAACAGTTTGGCTTCCTTTTGGATGCGTTTAAATACGGAGTTCCCCCTCATGCCGGACTGGCATATGGACTGGATCGTCTGGTTATGCTTATGGCAAAAGTGGATTCCATCCGGGAAGTCATTGCATTTCCAAAGGTAAAAGACGCTTCCTGTCTTATGTCAGAAGCGCCGGATGTGGTAGATGAGAAACAGTTAGAAGAACTGGGTATTGCGATTAGAGAAACAACAGAAGAATAAAAGAAAAACCAGGGAGTTTATTATTTGCTCTCTGGTTTTTCTTTGTAGTGAAATTATGCTACATCCCCGGAAATAGCCGCAACAGCATTTTTTGCATCTCCAAAGATGGCGTTTGAAATTTCGCTATCCATTTGTATTTTCCAGTTTACCCCGTCATTTACTAAATGGATATCCAGTTTTTGAGAAGAAGTTTTTTTGTTTTTTTCAATACAGGAAATGAGAATTTCCCGTTCTTTTTCCCTGCGTCCCTGGGTTCCTGCTGACAGAGCCTCAGAGGTTTTCAGCCACTTGGAAACCTTCTTTTTGTAGGAATTGATAATGCTGTGGAAATCCACGCTGGTAATGGATACCTGTACTACAGCCTGGGTGCTGTCTGAGGTTTCTTCTAATATTTTGTAACTGAAATGTTTGCTGATTTGTTTTGCAAGAGCTTCCCCCATAGAATTCTGGTACTGCCGGTCAGTATCCAGAATAGAGTCCAGGTGTAAATAAGCACATAACTCCTGGGGGCTAAAACTTTTCATCGCGTCAAAATGTACTTTGACAATTTCTTTCGGGCTTAAAAGCTTGGCGTCTGTGGCGTATTTCAGAAAATTTCCGGTCAGTGTACTGTCAAGTTCCTGAGTGGGAACGATTTCCCAGCGTTCCTGATTTTTTTGAAGCTGTATATCCGTGGTAAGGGACACAGTTTCATATTCACCTGATTCCATTAAATCCTTTAAAAGAACACAGGACTCTTCCAAAGAGAAGGCATCTGAGGAGGATACGCTGGTTTTAATCCGTTCTTTTAAAGCAGCTTTTGAAAAATCCTTTGCCAGAGCCTTAGCATCCAGGGTTTTGATTTTTGCCGTTACATGCGCCTGATTTTCTTCCACAGAAACTTCTTTGATACGGTAGGAAAAATCCTGGTAAAAAAGAGAAAAGATATCAGCCAGTTCCTGGGAAAGTGTCTCATCCTGTAATTCCTCAGGAAGCAATTCTTCTGTAGAAATACAGTCCTGCACAACAGCAGAATCAAAATCCTTTAATTGTTCTAATTGAGCCTTTACTGTTTTTTTCACAGTCCGTTCTTCCTTTCCGGAACATCCGGCAAGAGAAAGAAGACAGAGAAACAGAAACAGGCTTAGAAAATAAGATTTCTTTTTCATATCTGCAGTTCTCCAACATAGTTATGATATTTTTAACATTTTATCAAAAAATCAGGGGATATGCAACACAATGCTGTAACACTCAGAGATAATATTGAAAGAAAATTGTAAAAACTTTTGTAAATGTTAAAGAAAATTTCAAAGACATTCCCTGGATTTTTTGATATACTTAATATACAAATGGACAGAATTGCTACAACAGTAAGAAGTATAAAATTGGGAAAAGAGGTAGTTTATGAAGAAAAAACAGGCATTGATTGCAGCAGCTTGCGCAGTAGTATGTGTAGGCGGACTGGCAGCAGGAATCTTTTTCGCTCAGAAGAAAAAAAACGCAGGTGGAGATGAAATGGCTTATGTGATGAGTGTTTCCTCTATGAATCAGATGGCAGGTATCCAGAGACTGGCAGGTGTGGTGGAATCGCAGAAAACTCTGGACATTCAGAAGGACGGAGAGCGGGAAGTAAAAGAAATCATGGTAAAAGCAGGAGATGAGGTGGATGTTGGAACACCCTTGTTTACATATGATACCGCTACTACAGAGACGGAGCTTCAGCAGGCACAACTGGATTTGGAGAGGGCTTCCGGAAATATGGAAAATTTAAAAGCTCAGATAGCCCAGCTTCAAAAAGAAAAGAAGAATGCGTCTTCAGATGAACAGCTTTCTTATACCACGCAGATTCAGACAGCAGAAATGGATTTGAAGAAAAGCGAATATGAGCGCAAGGCAAAAGAAGTGGAAATGAATCAGTTAAAAAGTAAAATAGAAAATGCTACAGTTACCAGTGAAATGAAAGGTGTTGTGAAGGCTGTAAACAACGGACAAAATTCACAGGATATGTACAGTGGCTCAAGCCAGGCGTTTATTACCATTCTGGCAACCGGAGAGTACCGGGTAAAAGGAAAAGTAAATGAACAGAATGCTTCACAGGTAGTGGAGGGAGCCAGAGCAATTATCCGCTCAAGAGTGGATGAAAATCTTGTCTGGCATGGTACTTACACGGCTGTAGATACAAAAAATCCGAATAACAGCAACAATAATATGATGTACGGAATGTCTTCAGAGGATGCTTCTCAGACCACATCAACCTCTTATCCGTTTTATGTAGAGCTGGATGCTTCCGACGGACTTTTGCTTGGCCAGCATGTTTATATTGAACAGGATAACGGAATGGAAGAACGGGAAGAAGGCATCTGGCTGGATGAGGCATTTCTGTCAGATCTGGAAAAAAATCCTTATGTCTGGGCAGAGACGGAAAAAGGAACGTTGGAAAAACGCGTGGTTGTTCTGGGAACTTACGATGAAAATATGATGCAGTATAAGATTGAAAACGGACTGGAAGAATCCGATTATGTAGCATATCCCCAGGATTTCCTGAAAGAAGGGATGAAAACCACCCATGACCCGGCAGAAGGAATGACAGAGGAAATATCACCGGAAGCATTACCTGAGGATGGAGAAAGTCTTCCAGAGGATTCGGAAGCATTGCCGGAAGACGCAGAAGTGCTGCCAGAAGGAGATGTCCTTCCAGAAGAAGGAGCAGTGCCGGAAGAAGGCGGAGAAACCGGAGTATAGAAGAAAGGGTGAGGATATGAAGAAAAAAATAAAAATCGCAGTACTAAGCGGTGGTGCAGTTCTGGTTCTGGGAGCAGGCATCTGGTTTGGAGTAAGCCGGTTTCAGAAAGGAACAGTTCCTGTTTATTCTATGGAAGAATTGGCTCAGCAGGTCTGGAGTGACACGACCAGTCTGGAAGGTTCTGTATCCTCCAATGCATCCCAGCAGGTAAGACTGCTGGATAAACAGATTGTGTCCCAGGTGCATGTAACAGAGGGGCAGGAGGTAAAAGAAGGTGATCCGCTTCTGACATATGATATGACTCTGGTAAACATTGATCTGGAGATGGAAAAACTGAACAAGCAGCAACTGGAAGTAAAGAAAAAAGGACTGGAACAGGAATTAAAGGACTTAAAAAACGGGAAAATGAGTTCCGTGGCAGCAAACCGGGACTATAAGACCGAATTTCTGGGAGACAGTGATAAACAGTGGCGGCTTGTGGAAACAACGGCCACACAGCCAGGTGAGGAGCAGCCGGAGGCTCCAGAAACTCCAGACGATGGAGAAACCCCAGAAACACCGGAAAACCCCAATGGGGGAGAAAACCAGGAGACTCCAGAAAATCCCAATGGAGGAGAGACTCCACAGCAGCCGGAGAATCCGGAAAATCCAGACGGAGAAGAAACCCCGCAGACTCCACAGCAGCCGGAAAATCCGGAAGAACCAGAGGCACCAGAAGAAGAATCCACTGCTTACAGCCGTCTTTACTGGGACACCAGTCTTACAGACCCCATTCCGCCAAATGCAGAGGACAACGTGATTGTAGAAACTGCAAAACCATACAAGCAGGAAGGTGCAGTATTGTATTTCCTCTGTAAAAAAGATGTATGGGTACAGGGAGCCTTTTTAAATCACATTGCCGGTTTCCGTGGCGGTGAAGAAAAGGAGGAAGCGCCTCTTACCTGTGTTCTGGAACAGCGTACAGAAGATAAAAAAGATGGAACTTTACTGGCGCAGATTACCATTTACGGTGAAAAAATTGAAAAACAATTTAATCCGTCTACCTGGTATCGTGCAAAATTAGGACTTGCGGAATGGGAGGAGGTTCCGGTTCCCAATGATCCGGGTCTGGAGGATCTGGACAACGGTATTTTTGTTCCAACACCAGGAGGAGATATTATTGGAGGATATTCTCCGGAAGAAATGAAGAAAGCCATCCGTGAGAAGGAACAGGAAATCGCTACAGCGGGTCTGGATATCCGGGAAGCTGATATTAAAATTAAAAAGGTAGAACAGCAGCTTCAGGATGAAACCGTCCGCAGCACCTTAAATGGTGTGGTGAAGAAGGTTGGAGACCCGGCAAAGGGTGAAATTGACGGGGAACCTTTTATTGTAGTAGAAAGTACAGGAGGGGTTTACATTAAAGGGTATGTAGGAGAGGACATGTTAAAGGTGGTAGAGCCTGGACAGATGCTCTCCGGTATGGCTTATGAGTCCATGATGCCTTTTGAAGCGGAAATAAAGGAGGTTTCTCCTTACCCTGCAGATGATTATATGATGTACAGCAACCGGGAAATTACTTATTATCCTTTTACTGCGTTTATCCAGGACAGTACGGGGCTGAAGGACAATGAAATGGTAACTATGGATTTGCCCCAGGAAAATGGAGAAATTACGGGCATTTTCCTGAGTAAAGAATATGTCCGCAGTAAAGATGGAGAGGATTATGTTCTGAAAGCCGGGAAAAATGGAAAGCTGGTGAAACAGGTGGTTCACACAGGCCGCACCTTTTATGGTTCGCTGATTGAGATTAAGGATGGGATTACAACGGAAGACTATGTAGCTTTTCCATATGGGAAAAAGGTAAAAGAAGGTGCAAAAGTGAAAAAAGCGAAGCTGGCAGATGAGTATAATGGTTATTTTTAAGGAAAGGAAGGCAGATAGATGATTGAAAATATTAGATTATCCTTTCAGGGAATCTGGGCACATAAAATGCGTTCCTTTCTGACCATGCTGGGAATTATCATTGGAATTGCATCTTTGATTTCTATTGTATCTACCATTAAAGGGACCAACGAACAGATTAAGAAAAATCTCATAGGAGAAGGAGATAATGTTGTTGAGGTGTTCCTAAGTGAAAATGGCGGAGAGTATCAGATGGAATATCAGGGAATTCCGGCAGGGGTACCGGTCATTACCAAGGAACAAAAGGATGCCATTCTGGATTTGAAAGAGGTAGAGGAGGTTACACTTTATCAGTCCAGACTCTATGCCGATGGAATTTTTTATCAGAATAAAAGCATGGAGGGAGGCAATGTGCTGGGGATTGACCAGGATTATCTGGACGTATGCGGGTATCAGATTATCCGGGGACGCGGATTTTCCAGGGAGGATTATGAGAATTATCGGAAAGTGGTTCTGATTGATGAAACAGCCTCCGGCAGTTTTTTTGAAAAGGGGCAGGAAATCGGAAAAACCATAGAAATTAAAGGAGAGCCTTTTACTGTTGTAGGGGTAGTGAAAAAAGCAGAAGAATATGAACCGGTTATTAACAGCAAGGAAGAGTATTATACCTATTACAGCAACAGCAGCGGCATGGTGTTTATGCCAGACGCATCCTGGCCCATTGTTTATCAGTATGATGAGCCGCAGCAGGTTTCTGTGAAAGCTCCATCTCCAGAGGAAATGAGCGCAGCCGGCAAAAAAACAGCAGAAATATTAAATGCTTCCATTACTTCCACCACAGGAACCATTGAATATAAGGCAAAGGATATGATGGAAAAGGCAAAGGGGCTGCAGCAGATTAGTGAGAGCACCAACCGTCAGCTTTTATGGATTGCCAGTATTTCTCTGTTGGTAGGAGGAATTGGGGTTATGAACATAATGCTGGTATCTGTTACAGAAAGAACAGGAGAAATTGGATTGAAAAAAGCCATTGGCGCGAATAAGAGAAGAATTTTAGGACAGTTTCTTACGGAGGCATCTGTACTTACCAGCATTGGCGGAATCCTGGGCGTGTTTGGAGGAATTGCTCTGGCAGCGATTATTGCCAAGATGTCGGGAACGCCAATGGTAATTAGTGTTCCGGCGGCAGTGGGGGCAGTGATTTTCTCTACTGTTATTGGAATTGTGTTTGGACTGCTGCCATCTATTAAGGCGGCAAACCTAAGTCCTATTGAAGCATTGCGGAGAATGTAAAAAAGAAGGAATGATTGTTACAGTTCCGGCAAATTTGCCAGAACTGCAGCAATATTCCAGATGGAGATTTCATAGGATAATTTCTTTATCTAAAATCCGTATTCTTCGCCTATAAGGATGACGCTGATGCGGCCTTTGTGGCGGGAATAGCGGGTGATGACTGTGTGACAGCAGATGCAGTCTGGACTTTGGCAGTCATTACACAGGCCGGTTTTCGTACAGGGGGTCTGCGCACCTACACGGATGGCATTTGGCGGGGCAGCGATATTGCGAACCCGGCGGATGCCATCTTCTTGCGTTGGAACAACTTTATTCATGCCGGCAATGACCAGAACATGAGAAGGCCCTTGGATAAGGCAGGCAACACGGTTTCCATTTCCGTCTACATTAATGAGTTCTCCATCCAGAGTGATAGCGTTGGCGCTGGTGAGAAAATAGTCGGCAGTGACGATTTTTCCATAGAGCATACGGGATTCTTCAGGAGTTTTGGCTGCTTTGCGGTCAATAAATTGATAGTCCGGGGACTGGATAAGCTCCATGATTCCGGTTTCTTCCAGGGTTTCAGAACCACCGTTTGTGACCGTTGCCTGTGCAGGGATAAGCTGTTTTACCAGTTCTCTGGCCTCTTTGGCTGTCTCACAATAATATCCGGACATATTGCGTTTTTCCAGATTTTTTATGACAGATACAGCAGTATTTGCGTAAGATTGGGTTTTGTATGACATAAGACTTCCTCCTTTGTTTTTTTCTATTTTATCACGAATGTGAAGAAAGAGAAAGAAAAAGAGATTGTATTCCCGGATGCTCTATGGTATGATTTTCATAATGACTTGAAAAAGAAAGGGAGCCACAAATCAGTGAAGAATAAAGTTGCGATTGTAACAGACAGTAATAGTGGGATTACACAGTCACAGGCAAACGAGCTTGGGATTTTTGTACTTCCCATGCCTTTTTATATTAATGAAGAATTGTTTTATGAAGATATTACCCTGTCGCAGAAAGAATTTTATGAGAAATTAGCAGAGGATGCAAATATTTCTACTTCCCAGCCTACTCCGGTGGATGTGATGGAATTATGGGAAAAGCTGCTTTTAGAGGCAGAAGAGATTGTGCATATTCCTATGTCCAGCGGGCTTAGCAATTCCTGTGAGACAGCTATGGTGCTTGCAAGAGAGTATCCGGGCAGGGTTCATGTGGTGGATAACCAGAGAATTTCTGTTACTCAAAGACAGTCTGTTTTGGACGCCATTGCCTTAGCAAAAGCAGGCAAAAACGGTGCAGAAATTAAAGAAGTTCTGGAAAAAGAAAAACAGGAATCCAGCATTTATATTACTTTGGAAACCTTGAAATATTTAAAGAAAGGCGGCAGAATCACTCCGGCGGCGGCAGCTCTTGGAACTGTACTGAATCTGAAACCAGTGCTTCAGATTCAGGGAGATAAGCTGGATGCTTTTTCTAAGGCAAGAGGAAAAAAGAAAGCCAAGAGCATTATGGTTCAGGCCATGAGAGAAGATTTAGAAGGCAGATTTCAGGAGTATGTAAAACAGGGACGCATGGCACTTCAGGCTGCTTATACCGGAAATGAAGAAGAGGCTATGGAGTGGAAAAAGGAATTGCAGGAGCAGTTCCCGGGATATGAAATTTATATGGCGCCATTGTCTTTGAGTGTTTCCTGTCATATCGGACCAGGAGCTTTGGCTGTGGCAGCCACAAAAATTGCAGATACGGAGTGAGAAGTTTATGAAGAAATTAGCAGTATATATTGAAGAAGTCTTAAAAGAAGCTTTTAAAGCCTGTGAGTATGATGAAAATTTTGCAAAGGTAACGGTTTCTAACCGTCCGGACCTTTGTGAATACCAGTGTAATGGAGCTATGGCGGCAGCAAAGACCTATCGCAAGGCTCCAATTATGATTGCAGGAAATGTAGTAGAGAAATTACAGGAAAATCCTGTGTTTGAAAGTGTAGAAGCAGTGAATCCTGGTTTTATTAATCTGAAAGTAAATAAAACATTTCTGGCTGATTATCTGAACCGGATGCTGGCAGACTCCAGACTTTCTGTGGAAGAAGCCAAGAATCCGAAAACCATTGTCATTGATTACGGTGGACCAAATGTTGCAAAACCTCTTCATGTAGGACATCTGCGTTCTGCAATTATCGGAGAAAGTATTAAGCGAATGGGACGTTTCCTGGGACATAAGGTGATTGGTGACGTACATCTGGGAGACTGGGGTCTTCAGATGGGATTGATTATTACAGAACTGTCTAAGAGAAAACCAGAGCTGGTATACTTTGATGAAAGCTATGAAGGGGAATATCCAAAAGAAGCGCCTTTCACAGTCAGTGAACTGGAAGAAATTTATCCTACAGCCAGTGGCAAATCCAAAACAGATGAGGCGTACAAAAACGAAGCGCTGGAAGCAACCTTACAGTTGCAGCAGGGCAGAAGAGGTTATCGGGCTTTGTGGAAACACATTATGGAAGTTTCTGTCAATGACCTGAAGAAAAACTATGCCAAGCTGAAAGTAGATTTTGATTTGTGGATGGGAGAATCTGACGCAGACGCCTATATACCGGATATGGTAAAATATTTAAAAGATGAGGGATATGCATATGTGGATCAGGGCGCTTTAGTTGTGGATGTAAAAGAAGAATCTGACACCAAGGAAATCCCTCCGTGCATGATTTTGAAATCAGACGGGGCATCCCTTTATAATACTACAGATTTGGCTACCATTGTACAGCGTATGGAAGATTTCCATCCGGATGAAATCATTTATGTGGTAGACAAGCGTCAGGAATTGCATTTTATCCAGGTGTTCCGCTGTGCGAAAAAAGCTAATATGGTAGATGAAAATACAAAACTTACCTTTGTGGGATTTGGAACCATGAATGGTAAAGATGGCAAGCCTTTTAAAACAAGAGAAGGCGGCGTTATGCGTCTGGAACGTCTCATTGGAGAAATCAATGAAGAGATGTTCAAGAAAATCGTGGATAACCGCAGTGTAAAAGACGAAAATGCAGAGAAAACCGCACAGATGGTAGGCCTGTCTGCCATTAAATACGGAGACCTGTCAAACCAGGCATCCAAGGATTATATTTTTGATATTGACCGTTTCACCTCTTTTGAAGGAAATACAGGACCGTATATTCTGTACACTATTGTAAGAATTAAGTCTATTTTAAGTCGGTATGTGGAAGATGGAAACAGCCTGGAAGAAGGTGCTATTCACGAAGCAGTCAACAGCAGTGAAAAGAATCTGATGCTGGAGCTGGCAAGATTCAATGCTGTGATTGAACCGGCCTTTGAAGAAAAAGCGCCTCACAGAATCTGTTCTTATATTTATGATCTGGCAAATGCATTTAACAGCTTTTATCATGAAACCAGAATCCTGGGAGAAGAAGATGAAGAAAAGAAAAAATCCTGGATTCGTCTTTTAACCTTAACAAAAGAAGTATTAGAAACTTGCATTGACCTTCTGGGCTTTGATGCGCCGGAAAGAATGTAAAGAATGGGCTGCTGAAAGGCGGCCTTTTCCATTGTAAAATACAACGTGGACATGGTATGATAAGAGAAAAGGTATCGGGGGAACAAAGATGGAAGCTATGAAAGTGAAGTATCTGGAAAAGATGTCAGAGCTGTATCCCACAATTGCCAAAGCATCCACAGAAATCATTAATCTTCAGGCAATTTTAAATCTGCCCAAGGGCACAGAACATTATATTAGTGATATTCATGGGGAATATGAGGCTTTTTCTCATGTGCTGAAAAACGGTTCCGGCTCTGTGCGGAGAAAAATCGATCAGGTTTTTGGACATACCATGAGCCAGCAAGATAAAAAAAGTCTGGCAACCTTGATTTATTATCCAAAAGAAAAAATGGCTCTGGTGAAAAAACAGGAAAAGGATATGGAGGAGTGGTATAAAATCAGCCTGTACCGGTTGATTGAGGTGTGTAAGAAAACTGCCTCTAAATACACTCGTTCCAAGGTGCGCAAGGCATTGCCGGAGGATTTTGCTTATGTCATTGAGGAATTAATGACAGAGCGGGGAGATATTACGGATAAGGAGTCTTACTATGAGCAAATTATTCATACGATTATTAGCATTGGCCGGGCAGAAGAATGCATTATTGCTCTTAGCGAACTGATTCAAAGACTGGTTGTGGATCATCTTCATATTTTGGGAGATATCTATGACAGAGGACCGGGACCACATCAGATTATGGATAAGCTGGAGGGTTATCATTCTCTGGATATTCAGTGGGGAAATCATGATATCCTCTGGATGGGTGCAGCGGCAGGGCAGTCTAGTTGTGTGGCTACGGTAGTGAGGATTTGCGCCAGATATGGAAATTTGGATATTTTAGAAGAGGGCTATGGCATTAATCTGTTGCCTCTGGCTACTTTTGCCATGACTTATTATAAGGATGATCCTTGCGCCTGTTTTAAAATGAAAGGGCATCAGGAACCAAATCCTGCGGAGCAGGAAATGAACCAGAAAATGCACAAAGCTATTACAGTGATTCAGTTTAAGCTGGAAGGAAAGCTTCTCATGCGCCGAAAAGAATTTGGTATGGCGGATCGGGCGCTTCTTGATGAAATTGATTACACAGAAGGGACTGTGCGGCTGGGATATCAGACTTACCCTATGTTGGACTGCTTTTTCCCTACCATTGACCCGGAGAATCCCTATGAGCTTACCAGAGAGGAGCAGGAGGTTGTGGATCGTCTGGTTTTTGCTTTTGTAAACTGCGAAAAACTCCAGAGACATATGCAGCTTTTATTAAAAAAGGGAAGTCTGTATAAAATATACAATCATAATCTGCTGTATCACGGTTGCATTCCGCTAAATGAGGATGGCAGTTTTAAGGAAATCCAGGTGTATGGAAAATCTTACAAAGGAAAAGCCCTCTATGATGTGCTGGATTCTTATGTGCGGAAAGCTTTTGTGGCAGTAAACGAAGAAGAACGGGAGAAGGGCAGGGATATTCTGTGGTTTATCTGGAGCAGTCCTAACTCACCTTTATTTGGAAAAAATAAAATGGCTACCTTTGAGCGGTATTTTCTGGAGGCAAAAGAAACTCACGAAGAAAAGAAAAATCCGTATTATTATTTTCTGGAAAAGGAAGAGACAGCAAATAGAATCCTGGAGGAATTTCAGGTTACAGGAGACTGCCGGCATATTGTGAATGGTCATGTTCCGGTTCATCATACCGAAGGAGAGAGCCCGATTAAATGCGGAGGGAAAATCCTGGTGATCGACGGCGGATTTTCCAGGGCTTATCAAAAAGAAACAGGGATTGCAGGGTATACTTTGATTTATAATTCCTGGGGGATGATTCTGGCCGCTCACGAACCTTTTACTTCTACCAGCGATGCCATAAGTAAAGAAAGCGACATTTTGTCTGACAGTATTTTAGTGAAACGTGTCATACAGCGAAAAACCGTAGGGGAAACAGATACAGGAGTAAAATTAAAAGAAAGGATTGCAGACCTGCAGGAACTTTTAGAAGCTTACCGAAATGGTCTGCTGATGGAAAGACTATGATTCAGGAACGTATTAAAATTCAAGTGCAGGGGTCTGAGGACTATGCACATCTGGACACTTATATTTTAGGAAACTATCTGGATGATGAACCAAATCCCAGAAAACCACTGGTTTTAATCTGTCCGGGAGGTGCTTACCGGATGACCTCCAACCGGGAAGCAGAACCCATTGCCCTGCAGTTTAACAGCATAGGCTATCATGCAGCAGTGCTGCGTTATTCCTGCAAACCGGCAGTGTACCCCACAGCTTTGCTGGAAGTGGCAAAAAGTGTGCAGCTTATAAGAGAAAAGGGAGAAGAGTGGGGAATTGATACAGAAAAAATCCTGGTTATGGGATTTTCGGCAGGAGGTCATCTGGCTGCCAGCTACGGTGTGTTCTGGAAAGAACTGGAGGAGAACCTCAATGAGGAAGTGCGTGGCATATCCCTGCAGCCGAATGGGCTGATTCTCTGTTATCCGGTTATCAGCAGTCAGGATGCCATTGCACATACAGATAGTATTCAAAATCTGCTGGGAAGTCAGTATGAGGAAAAAAGAGAAAAGTTATCTTTGGAAAATCAGGTGGGTGACTGGGTTCCAAAGACGTTTATATGGCATACTTTTGATGATGATACGGTACCATTCTGGAATTCCATGGTTTTTGTGGAAGCTCTGGGAAAAGCCAATGTTCCGGTAGAATTCCATTTATATCCTAAAGGAGCCCACGGTCTGTCTCTGGCAACCAAGAGCATACAGCGGACAGATGGCAGCGGAGTGGAGCCCGGCTGTCAAAGCTGGATGCCGCTTTTGCTTCAGTGGATTCAGAGAAACTTTGGATTTTAGGGGATTTTAGAAAAAAGTCCTTGCAATAAGAGAAAAATATGTGGTATAATACCCACGTTGCGAGTGTAACAAAATAACCACGCCTGTGAATTCCAATGGACGGTGCTAGAAAACAGAGTCCCGGCGGTGTAGAAGCAGGTGGAAGTGTAAACCAAAAGGAGAGAAAAAAATGAGCGTTATTTCAATGAAACAGTTACTGGAAGCAGGTGTTCATTTCGGACATCAGACAAGAAGATGGAACCCTAAAATGGCTCCGTACATCTACACAGAAAGAAATGGTATCTATATCATCGACTTACAGAAATCTGTAGGTATGGTTGATGATGCTTACAAAGCAATCGCTGATATCGCTGCTGACGGTGGTACAATTCTGTTCGTAGGAACCAAAAAACAGGCTCAGGATGCAATCCAGACAGAAGCTGAAAGATGCGGAATGTACTATGTAAACGAAAGATGGTTAGGCGGTATGCTGACAAACTTCAAGACCATCCAGAGCAGAATTGCAAGATTAAAAGAAATCGAAGCTATGGAAAGTGACGGAACATTCGATGTTCTGCCTAAGAAAGAAGTTATCCAGTTAAAGAAAGAAATGGACAAACTTCAGAAAAACCTTGGCGGAATCAAAGAAATGAAGAAACTTCCAGATGCAATCTTCATCGTAGATCCAAAGAAAGAAAGAATCTGTGTACAGGAAGCTCATACATTAGGTATTCCGTTAATCGGTATTGCTGATACAAACTGTGACCCAGAAGAATTAGATTACGTTATCCCAGGTAACGATGATGCTATCAGAGCAGTAAAATTAATCGTTTCCAAAATGGCAGATGCTGTTATCGAAGCAAACCAGGGTGAAGCTGCTGACGCTGAAGAAATCTTCACAGAAGAAACAGAAGAAGCTGCAGTAGAAGAGTAAGATTTGAATAACGGTTGGGAGCACAGCGTTTAAGCAGTGTTCCCAATATCCTGAAACAATAGAAAAATAAACAGGAGGAACCATAACATGGCTATCACAGCAAGCAAAGTAAAAGAATTAAGAGAAATGACAGGCGCTGGTATGATGGACTGTAAGAAAGCTCTTACAGCTACAGACGGCGATATGGATAAAGCAGTTGAGTTTTTAAGAGAAAAAGGTCTGGCTACAGCTCAGAAAAAAGCTGGACGTATTGCAGCAGAAGGTCTTTGCAAAACTTTAGTTTCCGCTGACGAAAAGAGCGCAGTTGTTGTAGAAGTAAATGCAGAAACAGACTTTGTTGCTAAGAACGAAAAATTCCAGGACTATGTAGCTCAGGTTGCAGAAGCTGCTATGGAAACAGAAGCAGCTACAACAGAAGACTTCATGGCTTCTGCATGGAAATTCGACGCTGAAAAAACTGTACAGGAAGCATTATCTGCTCAGATTGCAGTTATCGGCGAAAACATGAACATCAGAAGATTCCAGAAAGTAACAGAAGAAAACGGATTTGTTGCTTCTTATACACATATGGGCGGAAAAATCGGCGTATTAGTAGACGTAGAGACAGATGTTGTAAATGATGCAGTAAAAGAAATGGCCAGAAACGTAGCTATGCAGATTGCAGCTTTAAAACCAGAGTACACAAACAGTTCTGAAGTAAGCGCAGACTACATTGCACATGAAAAAGAAATCTTACTGGCTCAGATTATGAACGATCCAAAAGAATCCCAGAAACCAGAAAAAGTTATTCAGGGTATGATTAACGGACGTATCAACAAAGAACTGAAAGAAATCTGCCTCTTAGACCAGACATACGTAAAAGCAGAAGACGGAAAACAGTCTGTTGCTAAATACGTAGAAGAAGTTGCTAAGGCAAATGGCGCTAACGTAACAATCAAAGGATTTGTTCGTTTTGAAACAGGTGAAGGTCTGGAGAAAAAGAACGAAGACTTTGCTGCAGAAGTTGCTGCACAGATGGGAAACTAATTCCTGATTCTAACAAGTTATCATAACTTAATAAAGCTTATTAAAATCCCAGAAAACCTAGTGTTTCTGGGGTTTTCCACGTCTAAGGCACTTCTTGTAAATTCCAAAGACAAGAAAAAGAAAAACGCCATAATCTAAAAGTGATTACAGCGTATTCGACCATATAAATTCAATTTTTATTTAAGGATTTTAATTCAGATTATTTTCTCCCCATTGTTTCATAAATTCTAAGACAGGCATAAAACTTTTGCCAAGTTCGGTCAATGAATATTCTACTCTGGGTGGGACTTCTTTGTAATCAAAACGGGAAATAAAACCGTCTGCTTCCAGTTCCCGCAACTGCTTTGTCAGGGAAGATTCTGTTATATCTCCGATGTGTCGGCGTAGTTCTCCAAACCGTTGTATATTTTGAAATCCAATATAATAAAGTATTTCAATTTTCCATTTTCCGCCTAAGATTTTTTGAATTGTAGAAACAGTGGCACAGCGCTCAATCGACATTTGGCTTTTCTTCATGTATGAACCCTCCAATCAATTACAATATATCATTCTTACAACCAAAAATCAATGTACTATAAAAAAGTACAGTACTTTTCAAACAAGTGTACAGTGATATAATGAGGATAGCAAGGGAGAAAGGAGAGATTTTCATGCACTATACAGGAACGATTTGGCGACCACCTTATGAAGCGTCCTCACTGCTTTTGGAAGTAACGGCAGGCTGTACACATCATCAATGTAAATTCTGCACTTTATATGACGATTTACCGTTTAAGTTCAGAATGACACCTATGGAAGATATTGAAGCCGATTTAAAGGAAGCTAAGGGACAATTTCGTATATGGATTGGTCATAAAATATCCCGTACTTTTTTAACAGGGGCAAATCCTTTTGTCTTAAAGGCTTCCCGTTTAATTGAAATTTCAGACTTGATACGGCGGTATTTTCCAACGAATCAATCAATCGGGTGCTTTTCAAGAATTACAGATATTACATTAAAAACAGATGAGGAACTTTTGCAGTTAAAAAATGCAGGATATGATGGCTTGACCATTGGAATTGAAACGGGTAATGATGAAGCCTTAACTTTTATGCACAAGGGATACACTTCAAATGATATTGTCCTCCAATGTCAGCGTTTGGACAACGCAGGTATCAGCTATAACTTTTTCTATCTTACAGGAGTATCCGGTGCAGGAAAAGGAGAGATAGGAGCAAGAAAAACAGCAGAGGTATGCAATCAACTGCACCCTCAAATCATAGGCGCAAATATGCTTACCATCTATCAAAACTCTGAATTATATGAGGAAATTCAAAAAGGAAACTGGAAAGAAGAACAGGAAATCGAGAAATACAGGGAATTGAAAATCCTAGTCGAACATTTGAATATTCCTGTCTGGTTTGCCGCCGGAGGTGCTTCAAATGCTATTCCCATTCAAGGTACACTGCCGCGAGATACCAAGAAAGTTATTTCTGTATTGGAACGAATTATTAGCAGTGTTGATGAAAATGAACTGCGAAATTATAGGAAAAATCTCCGGCATTTATAAAGGAGGAATCCAATATTGCACTTTACAGGAAGAACATGGCGACCACCTTATGAAGCAAGTTCCTTTATTGTACAAGTAACGTCCGGTTGTACACATAACAAATGCAGTTTTTGCAGTCTGTATAAAAATGAGTGCTTCCGTATGTCGCCATTAGAAGAATTTAAAGAGGACTTAGCAGAGTTGGCAAGTTATCAGCCTACTGCAAGACGTATTTTTTTAACAGGTGCAAATCCTTTTGTGATGAGTTATGAAAATTTAGCAGAACGGGCATTGCTTATTCATGACTATCTTGTAGAATGTCAGACGATTGCTATGTTTTCCAGTATTCGTGATATAAAAAATAAAAAGGTATGGCAGTTAAGAAGGCTTCGGAGTTTAGGGATTAACGGAATCAGTATTGGTACGGAATCGGGCGATAACAGCACTTTGCTTTTAGCAAATAAGGGCTACACTGCAAAGGACTTGATTGAACAATGCAGAAAATTAGACGAGGCAGGAATGGAATACTATTTTGTATATATGACAGGACTTGCCGGAAAAGAAAACAGTTATCGAAATGCTGTCAATAGTGCGAAAGTATTCAGTAAAGTAAATCCGCGTTTTATTTCCGTAGATTCATTAACACTATTCCCCGATACAGAATTGTATCGAATGGCACAGGAAAGGAAATTTATTCCTGCGGGAGAAAAAGAGCGGTTAGAAGAATTACAGACATTTATTAAGCACTTGCAGATACGAACCCATTTATTTGCAAACTCTGTTTCTAATTTTTATCCAACCACTGCTTTTCTCCCAAAAGAACGTGATAGAATCATAAGTGAACTACAATATATCATAGATACAGTCAGCGAAGAAGAAATGCAGGAATACAGAAGAAATCTTCATACGTTAGGATAATGTTAATATGTTGTTCAGCGGTAATAAAAAAACCGTTGTTGTTGCGGCAGAGTTTTCATGCGCTCAATTAAGATATGGATTGCCAAACGCCTATGCGGTTTTACGCCTGCATGGGCGTTTGCTGTAATAGCCCCCTACTGGGAAGAAAGGGGAAGAATTTTTTGAGGAATGGAATCTTGAAAAGGAAAAAGTGACAGAGGCATGGGACAATAGAGGAGATATTGTAATTGGAAATGATGTCTGGATTGGCTATGAAGCTGTCATATTATCAGGAGTCACCATTGGAGATGGAGCAATTATAGGAACAAGAGCAGTTGTTACAAAAGATGTGCCGCCATATACGATTGTGGAGGGGTTCCGGCAAAGCCAATACGAAAACGATTTGATGAAATGGTGATCAAAGAATTGTTAAAGATAAAGTGGTGGGATTGGACGAAAGAGAAGATTGAAATAATTCATAAGAACATGATCTACAAAACTTGACGGTGTAAAGATTGAAAGGTATAATGTTTACAGTGTAAAGTTTGGAGGTGGAAAATGAAACAAACAACCTATCATCATAAAAATTTGAGAAATGAATTGATTGAGAAAGGAATTGAATTAGTAGAAGAATATGGTATGCAGCAGCTTTCTTTGCGAAAGGTAGCACAGGCATGTAATGTAAGCCATGCTGCACCATACAGCCATTTTAAGAACAAAGACGATTTGATTTCAGCGATGCAGAGTTATATTACAGATCAGTTTACAGAACGATTGCAGGATGTGATTGCGAAGTATTCCGGAAAACCTGAGTTTTTACTGGAATTTGGAAAGGCATACGTTTTATTTTTTCTTCAGAATCCCCACTATTTTTCCTTTTTATTTACCAAAGGTAAAATGCAGATCAATTTAGATATTCAAGGGGAAAGTGAAGAAGACTATCAGCCATTTTCAATATATAAAGAACAGGTGCTGAAACTGCTTGCTCCGTTAGAACTTTCAGAAGAAAAGAAGCAAGACTATGTAATTTCATTATTCGCTTATATTCATGGACTTACCTCTTTGGTAACGCTTCAAAATGTAAAATATGCCTCAGACTGGGAAGAGAAAATAGAAGATTTGATTTGCACATTTTCCATAGGAAACGAGGTGACGTCGTGTTAGGAATTTATTTTAGTGGAACCGGAAATACAGAATATTGTGTGAAATTATTATCTTCACTTTTAGAAGAATCGGAAACAGTTCCTTTAGAAAATCCATGGGCGGCTAAAAAGCTGGAAGAGAATGATACGATTATATTTGGTTATCCGGTACAATTTTCCAATATACCGTATTTCGTTCGGACATTTATAGAGGAGAATGGTGAAATCTGGAAAGGGAAAAAGGTTCTTTGTTTAGCTACAATGGGAGCTTTTAGTGGAGATGGCGCCGGATGTGCCACAAGGCTGCTGGAAAAGAAAGGGGCAGTGATCTTAGGCGGAGTACATGTGAAAATGCCTGATTCTGTATGCGACAGTCCATTGTTGAAAAAATCATTTGAGGAGAATCAACAGCTTGTGGAAAAAGCTGCCGAAAAGATTAAAAAAGTTGCTTCAGATATAAAAAGGCAGATGTATCCGAAAGAAGGACTGTCTTTTCTGGCACATATGATCGGATTGTTTGGACAAAGGCTTTGGTTTTATCGTAAAACAAGATCATATACTAGAAAACTGAATATTCATGAGAACTGTAATGGTTGTGGGATATGTGCTCAAAACTGTCCGACACAGAATCTTTCACTGCTTGACGGAAAGGCAGTTGTAGGGAATCAGTGTACGATGTGCTACCGGTGTATTAGTAAATGCCCGCAAAAGGCAATCACACTTTTAGGGAAGACAGTGGTTGAGCAGCACATTATAACAAAGTATGTATATACAGACTTGAAATGCAGAAAGAGCAATAGTCAGCCCAAATGAATCTTCGGCTGATTATTGCTCTGAATCAGAATTGCGTTTGCGGAGCAGTTTCCAGGATATAGTGGGTGACTTTTATAAATTTTCATCCATAAAAGCAATAATCCCGGCTTCTACTTCATCTTTGATAGCTGCATAATTATGGATTTCATGACGGTAGCCAGAGTACAGTTTGGTTCTTACCTTATGTCCTGTAGCCCGTAGCCAGTTGGATACCTGGTATACACCCTCACCATATTCTCCAACAGGATCCATATCTCCTGCAATGTTATAGAGGGGAAGTGAGGTGGGGACTTTTTCTGCCCATTGGGTTCCAAGGATAACAGACATCATCTGGGTGAAATCATACATGGACTGATTGTTTACAGGTTTTGTAAAAGCATCAAAGGGATCGGCTGCATGGTCCTGCTGTACATAAGGGTCAGCGCAGATCCACTCATTTCCAATTTTCACTTCTCCACAATATTCGCACATCCATCCCATAAGTGAACCTGTGATGTTGGGGTCGGCTTCTTTTCCTTTTCCTTCATCAAGGAGTTTCTTCAGAGTGGCAGCGCCTTCTTCAGCGTGGCGGAATACACCACAGGTTCCACAGAGGGTAACACCATTTAATTCATTACCGTATTTTGCTATATAGTCTCTGGCAATCATAGAGCCCATGCTGTGACCGAACAGGAAATAAGGAAGATTTGGATATTTTTCTTTTACAAGGTTTGTGAGGGTATGTTCATCTTCCATCATGGTATGCACACCTTTGTCACCCCAGTCGCCCCAGGTATTGTTTTCCAATGCAGTTTTTCCATGACCCACATGGTCATCAGCAGCAACAATGTAACCTGCATCTATAAATTTCACAATCATATGCAGATATCTCCTGGAATGTTCTCCAAATCCATGGATAATTTGTACGATACCTTTTGGTTTTGCCGCTGGAACATAAATCCATCCGTATACAGTATCTCTTTCATTAAAAGACTTAAAATTCACTTCGTGTAACATGAAAGCACCTCCCATACATTTTGATAATTTCATTGTAGAAGTATCTGTTTTCAAAGTCAAGAAAAAGAAAGCAGATTTCAGGATTGGCAAGAAATGAAAAATGGAGTATGATAAGTGTATAAAATTTCGGATTCAAAGGAAAGGAACATACAGCATATGGAGAGGACAGAGCATTTGGACAGCATCCGTTTGATTACAGAAAAGGATGACGTACAGCTTGCAGATATTATCAGAAAAAATCTGGAAAAATTTCACCTGGATATTCCGGGAACCGTATATTTTGATTCTCAGCTAGACCATTTAAGCAGTTCTTACACTGCAAATCCAGAGAAAAGGGCGTATTTTGTTGTGGAAGATCCTACAGGAAAGGTTCTTGGAGGTATTGGCATAGATGAATTTCCGGGATTTGCAAGGTGTGCTGAAATACAGAAGTTGTATCTGTCAGATGAAGCAAAGGGAAAAGGACTTGGAAAAGCATTGATGGAAGCCGCAGAAGGGTATGCGGTTCAGGCTGGCTATGAGAGACTGTATTTAGAAACACATACAAATCTGGAGGCTGCAATACATTTGTATGAAAAATCAGGATTTCATAAGATTCAAAAGCCAGGAGAAGTGCAACACAGCACCATGAATTTGTTTTTTATGAAGGAGCTAACATGATTGAAACAAAGAATCTTATTTTAGATAAAGCAAAATTTTCAGACTGGAAAGAGATGTATGAGAATGTCTGGTCAAGACCAGAAAGCGCAAGATATATGGCATGGCAGGTTACAACAACGCAAGAGGATGCAAAGCTGAGAATTATGCGAACCATAGAATTTCAAAATAACCATGATGTCTATACAGTTTATGAAAAGAAAAGTGGCAAAGCGATTGGATTCGCAGGAGTAGAAAAGATAAAACCTTTTGTGTACCAGGAGACAGGAATCTGTTTGGGACCGGATTATGTGGGAAAAGGATTTGGAATCCAGATTTTGGAAGCGTTGATTCAATATTGCAAACAAGAATTTGACGCAAAAAAATTCTTTTATTCCACAAGAAAAGAAAATGAAGCATCTAACAGACTGGCAAAGAAGTTTGGATTCACCTTGGTTTCTTCGGAAAAGAAAATAGATAACAGGAATGGACAGGTTTATGAATTATTGAAATATAGTCTGGACTATTCTTTTCCTTCTATGAGATAATCATAAGAAACCTGAAAAATCTCAGTCAGAGCTTTCAATTCGATATCTGTAACATAACGCTTATTTGTTTCGATTCTGGTAATTACATTTTTATCCATATCATATCCATTCAGTTGAAGCTGGTAGGCCAAGAGCCGCTGTGACATATGATGTTCGCGGCGGAGTTCTATGAGCCTTTGACCTATCAGATTTTTTTCGCCGGTAGCTGTTTTTGGTTTTGGCATATCTTTTATCCCTCCTGAAAATAGTATGAACAAAACAGTCTCATTTTTTGCACTGTTTATTTTACATGGGATTGAGCATTTGAAAGGTTGTAAAAATGAGACAAAATAAAATTGTAGTGAATTGTGTGGATATTGCTTTCGAAACATGGTACAATAATAAAAATAGTAGAAAGGGGAACGGTATTATGCTGGTAAGTGCAGACAAAAAATGGGATTATGCTCTTGGAATCATTAAAGTGGATGGATTAGAACCGTCTCCAGAGTTTAAAAATTTGATTGCAAAAGAAAAACGCGGTGAGATGACTACAGATGATATGAGAAAAGTTTTAGATAAAAAATATAAAATGAAGAAGTAGGTGGGGGTTAATGAGAGATCCATATGTGTATCCACATACAAACATTTTAAAAAATTTAGCCAATATACAAGATGAAGAAGAATTATCTTGTATGGAGGCTGAATATACCAGTTTACGACTTGCGGAACTTGTGACAAAAGAATCTGCAAGTCATTTTAATTTCCTGTCACTTTGTGATATGCATCGTTATATTTTTCAAGATGTTTACGAATGGGCAGGGGAGATCAGGGTTATTAATATTGAAAAATCTGAGCCGGCATTGGGAGGACTCTCTATAGAGTACTCAGATTGTTTTGATATTGAAAAGGATGTTACCAATATTTTAGATGATATGAATAAGTTTTTATGGAAGGCATTGTCTGTTGCAGAAGCTTCCAGAATATTTTCAGAGTATTTAGCAAAACTTTGGCGTGTACATCCATATCGAGAAGGAAATACACGTACAATCATAACATTTTGCAGTCAATTTATTGAAAGTAAGGGATTCTATGTGGACAGTGATTTGTTTAAAGATAATGCACAATATATGAGGACTGCGTTGGTGGCAGCAAATGCAATCTTTTCAGATTTAGGAGATAAAAGAAAGCCGGAATACTTGAATAGAATCGTGTTGGACGCTTTGGAACGTGGGCAGAAAATGAAAGATAGAGTTGCTGATGTAATTAAAATGGCTGGCTTTGATGCCACAGAGAAGGAGATACGGAAAATTATCTATTGGAACAGGCAGAAACATTGTGAAAGCAGCATACAAGAAGTAAAAATGTATTTGTAAAGGAATTTATAACATGAACGACAAACGATTACTAATCATAGAAGATGACACTGATTTAAGAGAAGGCCTGTCCTTTTCTTTTTCTTCTGATGGATATAGAGTGACAGAGGCGCCAACAAAAGCAGAGGGACTTAGGGAAATCAGGAAGAATGTTTATGATATGGTGCTTCTGGACTGCAATCTGCCGGATGGAACCGGATTTGAATTATGCAGGGAGGTGCGTAGCTACAGCAGCATACCAATGGTGATGTTGACCGCCAGGGATACAGAACTGGATGAAATTCAGGCATTGGAACTGGGAGTTAATGACTATTTGTCCAAGCCTTTTTCTTTGGGAGTATTAAAAGCCAGGGTAAAGCGGATTCTTCAGGAAAAAACAGAGACCTCCAGGATTGTCACAGGTTCTTTAACCATTGATCAGAACACCTGCAAAGTGTGGAAACAGGGGGAGAAAATTCAGCTAAGTAAATTAGAATATCGTCTGCTTCTGTATTTCATTGAAAATAAAAATCACATTCTTTCCAAGGAACAGATTTTAGAAAAAATATGGGACAGTGATGGAAAGTACGTGGATAACAATACGGTCTCTGTGAATATCAGCAGACTGCGGACAAAAATTGAAGAGGATGCATCCAGGCCTGCCAGAATTAAAACGGTACATGGAATTGGATATATCTGGAAGGAATAAAAATTATGTGGAGTTCGATTATTTTATTGATTCTTTTGTTTTTCGTTGTCTGGTGGAGTATCAGGGAAAAGAGGAAAACTTACCGCCGCATAGATGAATTACTGGATCGCGTCTTAAATCAGGAAATTATTTTAGATTCTGATGTAAAGGAAGGTGAGTATTCGGCACTTGTGAGCAAGATAAAACAGATACAGGAGGTGCTGGAGAATCATGCCAGAAGTGCAGAGACCGAAAAGGAACAGGTGAAAAGTCTGGTGTCCAATATGTCACACCAACTGAAAACACCCCTGGCAAACCTTTCTCTCTACGCAGAGATTCTGGGAAAAAGTGAGCTTTCAAAAGAACGAAAAAATGAATTTTTTTCTAAAATGCAAAGGCAGATTGAGAAGTTAAACTGGATGGTGGAATCCCTTTCTAAAATGGTGAAGCTGGAACAAAATCTGGATGATTTTGAAATAAAAAATACGAAGATACGCCAGACGATTTTGGATGCTGTGGATACCGTTTATGAGAAACTAGAGAAAAAAGATATCCAGCTAGACATGGAGTCTTTTGAGGATCGATTCTTATATCATAATCGAAAGTGGACTGTAGAGGTGTTTGTCAATCTTCTGGAAAATGCAATCAAATATACAGAAAAGGGCGGCTTTATTTCTATTCGTGTGAAATCTTATGAACTTTATACAGAAATTCAGATTTCCGATAATGGGAGGGGAATCCGGCAAGAAGAATTAACGGATATTTTTAAGCGTTTTTACAGAAGTCCTGAGGTGGAAAATATGGAAGGCTCTGGCATTGGACTGTATTTGTGTAATCTGATTCTGGAAAAGGAAAAAGGATATATCACAGCCATTTCAGAGTATGGAAAGGGCAGTTGTTTCTCCGTATTCTTACAAAACTGTAAGAACTAATGCTCTCTTTGTAAAGAAATTGCAAGATATAACAGGTATACTAAACGTATCAAAAAAAGGAGACATAAAGGATGAGTATACTAGAATTGCAAAATGTGAGAAAAATATATGGGGAAAAAGAAAACCAGGTCAAAGCCCTGCAAAATGTAAACATGCAGGTAGAAGAAGGGGAATTTGTTGCCATTGTAGGTACTTCCGGCAGCGGCAAGTCCACACTTTTAAATTTAATTGGCGGTCTGGACAACCCCACGCAGGGAAAAATCTTTATAAAAAACAGGGAGATTGGTTCTTTATCCAGAAAGGAACTGACCATTTTCAGAAGAAGAAATATTGGCTTTGTGTTTCAAAATTACAGCTTGATGCCAGTGTTGAATGTCTATGATAATGTGGCATTGCCCATTACCTTTGACAGAGGAAAACATATCAACCATAAATATATCGAAGAATTGCTGCGGGAGCTTGGTCTTTGGGAAAAGCGGAAGAAATATCCCAATGAATTATCCGGAGGTCAGCAGCAAAGAGTCGCCATTGCCAGAGCCCTGGTAAATAAGCCTGCCATTTTACTTTGTGACGTAAACTGAACCCCATGTGCTTACTGTACATAGCGTGTACACAGTAGGATTACATGACAATATAGGTACATGATACACAAGTAATGAGAAAAAATGTGTATGGAGTAGGAAGAAAGTATTGATATCTGGTATGAGGAAAGACATCCTTGTAGCAGGTTTTTTATTGTCTATAATAGACAGGTATAAAGGTAATATTTTAGTGGTATGTCCGAATAGCTTTTTTACGATAAGTGGGTATACTGGTGTGGTAAAGAGAAGAGGTGATGACTATGGCGTATTGCTATGATGGGAAAACATATGAAACGATAAAAGAAATGGCAGAGGAATATGGAATTGACCGTCAAAGAATATATTCCTTCCGGCGCCGAGGCTGGTCGCTAGAAGATGCAATGCAAATGTGTGTCAATGATGTGCGAGGAAGAGGGCGACTTTTTGAATACAATGGAAAGTTATATCGTTCGCCTAAAGCGTTGGCTGAAGAATATGGATTACCTTGGAATTCATTAGCACATTACATACAAAGGTGCAAAACAGTAGAAGAAGCGGTAGATCGTTGCAAAGAGGCACAAGAGAAGAAAATTATGCTATGGGGCAAAAAATATCAGAGCAGATATGAGGTGGCAACAGCATTTGGAATTAGAGAGACTTCCATTTCAGCCAGAATCCATACAAGAAACAGGACATTAGAAGAAATTGTTCTTGAACTATTGCAGAAAGAACCGATATGTTTTGAAGGAAAATCCTATAATACATTGGTAGAATTGTGTGCGGAGTATCAAGTGCAGCCCTGCAATGTTTTTGAACGCTTGAAATATGGGAAAACATTGGAGGAAGCTATTTATTTGCCGATCAGGAATAATGGGAAAAGATATGAAATTGAGTATGAAGGGAAAGTATATCAGAATGCTGCTTTTTTATGCAGGGAATATAATATCTCCAAGCTGTTAGTATATGGACAACAGCGCTATAAACCAGAATATTCGTTTATAGAATGTTTCCGTTTAGTGAAGCAATTACGGGATGAATGTGGGTGGCCCAAGACTGAGGTATTTGCTTTTATTCCAAGATGTAAGATTCAAGGGAAATTCTATAAAAGGATATCGGATTTTGCATCGGCTGTCGGCATGACCAGAGGGCAGATAGATACCTATAAATCCCGACACCATCATAAAAATATGATTGAAGCATTACAGGAAATGAAGAAAGACCGTATTCCAGCGTATAAGACGGAATACGGTCTTTTGCCATATAGTGAAGCCAGAAAGAAAAAATACACATCTAAGCAGTTGGAACAATTAGAATATGTCCCAAGTGCATTGCCGCGATACCCTATGCTTCAGTCCTTTGATTTTACACAAGACAGTATGGATATACTTCTTCGATATGAGGAATTATTTCAAAAGCAATCCCAATGTAAGAGAGAGTGGAGGGAACAAAGATAAAGGAGAGTGGGAAAAGAAGAGGGGAGAAGAATTATAGGAAATGTTTCTTTTCCGGTTTAGAGAAGCCCGGAAAAGAATGTGTTGATATCGGTATGGAAGATTTTTGCAAGGGCAACAAGTTCCGATACCTTGATGTTCATACGGTTGGTTTCCAGCTTGGCATAGGTACTTTTGGACATGGAGATACCCATCAGGTTTAATTTTGCAATGACCTGGTCTTGCGTAAGTTTATTTTGATAACGGATGGCTTGGATATTTTTGCCGATATCCATGTCTGGTCTGATCTTCTGCATGATAGAATCCTCTCATTTCTCAGTGTTTCGCAATAAAGAAACTTTATATTGATTTTACTGATTTCACTTTTTATAATGTTTCGTAATAAGGAATTATTTGTGCAAAGGGGAATGATTATGCATCAGAGCGATATAGAACGGTTTGCTTTCCTGTTTTTATGTGGAAAGCGTGACAGGGAAATCCTGCTGGGAAAAGAAAAAATGACATTTTCAGATTTGGACAGGCTGACGTATGTTACCGATTTCCTTGGTCTGACAAGATTGAACCTGGATATTTGGCATCATTATGGAGAACAATTCCGAGAACATTTTCAAAGACTGGAACAGTTATATGATGAAACCTGCAGTATTGTTTCTTGTGATATAACCGAAATTGATTTATATTTGCAGGATAGATGGTTACAGGAATTTTGTAACAATGTACCAGACAGAAAGATCCGGAAGGAACTAAAAGAATTAGTCAAAAAGATCTATAAAGAAAAGGGAATGGAAATCCCAGAAGAGACAGGCATCATTTAGGTGTCTGTCTTTTCTTTTGGAAGGGAGGTGATAGCAAAGGTGAGTATCAGTATCCATGAATTATTGGCAGTAGCCAGGGAGTCGGAGGGTGTGAAGGCAGTACAGGGAGATGCCATGCTATGTGAGAAACGGTTTGCACCGGACACCCGGTATATGGTGGAGTTTTTAGTGTTGAAGCAGACAGAGAAGTTTGAGGAAGCGGGAATATATCATCGTTATTTTTTAACAAAGAAAGCATATTACGAAATGATAGAGTTACAGAGCCAGGGAATCCTTCGCTTTCAAAGACAGGCTCTTGTTTTGGAAGGAACACTGCATTATCTTCCTGTCCAAACATTTTTTCGAGACCAGGAGTAGGAAGAACAACAGGCTGGAAAGAAAAGAATGCCTGCCGGGGCGCGCCTTTGGGGGCAAGGGCTCTTTCAACGGAAATTTTACATAGAACAGAAAAGAAGGGAGTGGTAAGTGATGGTCATTGGAATCGACCATGGATATTATGCCATCAAAACAAAGCAGGTGTGTTTCCCCACAGGGATCATCCGGTATGAATACGAACCCTATACCATGCAGAATGTTCTCCAGTACCAGGGAGAATATTATGTGTGTGGGACTGGGAGACAGACATTGGTAAAGGACAAGACCGCCAACGACAATTATTATCTTTTGACGCTGGCAGCGCTGGCACAGGAGATTCGAAAGCGAAAGGGGGAAAGGACAGCGAAAGTTGTTCTTGCAGCCGGACTTCCCCTTACCGGGTTTGGAAGGGAAAAACAGAAATTCAAGGAATATCTATTTCAAAAACAGCTAATCCGTTTTTTATATGAAGGGGAACGCTATGAGATCCAGATTGAGGATGTGAAATTGTTCCCCCAGGGATATTCAGCTCTGGCTCTTTATCCAGAGTATTTAAAAGATGAGCCTTCTGTGCTTCTTGTGGATATCGGAGGCTGGACGGTGGACTTGATGCGGCTTGATAATGCTGTTCCTAACGCAGCTACCTGTAGAAGTCTGGAACTGGGTGTCATCCGTTGTATGGATGAGATCAGAGAACAGGTAAGGAGAAATACAGGACTGTCGGTAACGGAGACGCAGATCGAGCGTGTCTTACGTGGAAAACCCAGCAGCATGCCTGCGGAAGTGGTGTCTTTGATTGAGAGGCAGGGCAGGCTTTATATTGAGAAAATCCTGTCTGCGATCACCGAGGCAGGCTTTGACCTGCGGGCAGTCCCTTCCGTTTTCATGGGAGGCGGTGCTGCTATTTTTAAACACCGTGTAAGCGAGCAGGACCGCCTGTGTCGCCCGATTTACTTGACGGACGTCCATGCCAACGCTGCCGGATATGAACGGATTGTGGGGCAGATGAGGACGCTGTGAGCCGCCCGGTCTTTTCCTTCCGCCCAAACCTTAAGAACCCGGAACATGAAAAAGCGTGGCAGCTTTTGATGGAGATTCCGACAGGGCAGAGGAACCAGTATCTGGTGGATGTGATCCTGGAACAAGAAGAGAGGGAAACTTTAAAAAGACTCATTCAGGAGGCTGTTCGGGAAGAGTTAAAATGTGGCGATGTGGAACGGATGCCAGCACAGGAAAAGGAAGAAATTCCCGGTCAGATGCTGGATTTTTTATTTCAGATGGAGCAGGAGTAAAGGGGGTGAGGCCTATGGGCAAGGAAAGTATGGCATTGTTGGATATGCTTGGGTTTTGCATACATTTGACATGGATTCTTTAGTGGGTATTGTGAATAGCTTTCTTTCAAATTTTGGAGTATGTTGTGTATAACAAAACGAAAGGGGAAAACGCTTATGGCAGAGATGAAGAACATATGCGGAAAGATCCCGGTGGAATTACATGAGAAGGTACGAGCCGAGATCGAAGAAAGGGAAACAAGTACACAGATCTTTATCCGGCAGGTGATCGAAGAACACTTTAACAGACTGGAGAACAAAGGAGAAGAAAGCATGGAAAAAAGAACATTAGCAGTACAGGTCACAGAGGAATTATTCCAGAGAGTCAAATGGGCAGTCACAAAGGAAGGCATCAAACAGAAAGATTTTATCATCCGCATCATCGAAAAAGCGGTGGAAGAGGTAGAAGCCAAATGGAAGGAACTGGAACAGCCGGAAGAAAACGCAGAAACAGATAGACTGGAAGAAGCAAAAGAAACTGCGGAAGATGTCTATGAAGAAGAGACTACCGAAGCGGAAACCGAAACAGTGGAAGCCGCAGAGGAAGAGGCGGATGCAGAAATTTCTGAGGATGCAGAGGAAGAAGAGATTCCGGAATCCGGGGAAGAAACCGAAGAGATCGCATAATGCCAAACAAATAGAACTATAAAACCAGCAGGCGGTGTGGGAGAAAAACCATGCCGCCTGTTTTTTTTATTCAGCAAAGGAGGTTGATAGCCGCAACCATTCGATTTTTTGATTTATTCAGCGGGATCGGGGGATTCCGGGAAGGGTTAAGACGTGCAGGCGGTTTTACCTGTGTGGGACACTGCGAGGTGGATGCTTATGCGGATAAGAACTACCGATTGCTGTTCGACACAGAAGGGGAGTGGTTTTGCAATGACGCAAGAACAATCGAAACTGAACGAATGCCGGACTTTGATCTTTTGTGTGCAGGATTTCCTTGCCAGGCATTCTCTATCGCCGGAAAGCGGGAAGGATTTGCAGATGCCAGAGGAACTCTGTTCTTCGAGATTGCCAGACTGGTTGCAGACAAGCGACCTGCGTATTTCATCCTTGAAAATGTTCCCGGACTGCTTTCGCATGACAAAGGCAGGACGTTTCACACCATCCTCAGTACGTTATCTGAGCTGGGGTACGGTGTGGAATGGAAAGTGCTTAACAGCAAGGATTTTGGAGTCCCCCAATCCAGAAAACGGGTGTATATTGTCGGATATCTTGATCGACGATGTGCCGGAAAAATATTACCTTTCCCAACAGCAAATGGAACGCCTCTTATACAAATCCGAACAGGCAGCCAGGGGAAAAGAGTGTACAGCCCGGAAGGATTAAGCTGTACTTTGACATCGCTGGCAGGCGGTATGGGTGGAAAAACTGGATTGTATGAGATGGGTGTTCCCATCAAGGAGAATACCAAGCAGGGATATAAGATGGCGTATCCGGGAGACAGCATTGACTTAGGATATGCAGGCATGAATACCAGAAGAGGGCGTGTGGGGCATCAGATCGCCCATACCCTTACCACAGGAATCCAGCAGGGAACACTTCATTTTGTAGATTTGTCTCCGCCGCCTTTGGTAACAGAGCATTGCAGATGTCTGAACACCAGACAGTCCGGCATCCATAATCACAAAGGGGAATGTTCCGGTGTCTTAAAAGAGGAAGGCGCCAGGGCAGTGCTGACTCCGGGAAGGGAAGAAACCCGGCAGAATGGCCGGAGGATGAAGGAGCCGGAAGAGCCGATGTTCACCATTACTGCCACGGACCGGCATGGAGTTGCCTATCGGGGTAGAATCCGGAGGCTGGTGCCAAGGGAGTGTCTGCGGCTGCAAGGCTTTTATGACTGGCAGATTGACCGCATAGAACAGGAGACTTCGGACAGCCAGCTTTATAAACAGGCCGGAAATGGAGTGACCGTCAACGTGATCGAAGCCATCGGAACGCTTCTTCGGCAGGCAGATGCAGAAATCCGGGCAGAGGATGAAAAGACAAAGAGGTAAGGCAGTATGGCAATTGGAATTCAGGATCAGTATTTTGGTACAGAGATTGAGATGACAGGGATCACCAGGCAGAGGGCTGCGGAGAAAGTGGCAGAGCTGTTTGGAACAAGGGCGGTTTGCAATGGCGGATATTATGGGGTCTGGTCTGTGACAGATCAGGAAGGAAAGAAATGGAAGTTCATGTATGATGGGAGCATCTATACGGAACGCAGGGAGCGTGGACGCATGGTTCCTGCCGGAAGAGAATACAGCACCGAGATGGTCAGTCCGAAACTTTCCTATGGAGAAATGGGAAAATTGCAGGAAGTGGTGCGGTGTCTCAGGCATCATGGGGCGAAGGTAAATGCATCCTGCGGGCAGCATGTGCATGTGGATGCTTCCAATCACACCCCAAGAAGCCTTAAAAATGCCATGACCATTATGTATTCCAAAGAGGACATCCTGTTTAAGGCATTGAAGGTGCAGACATCAAGGGAACAGGAGTATTGCCAGAAGGTACGCCCCATTGTGCTGGAGAAGATCCGCCGGATGCCAAACAGCACCATTTCCATGGAAAAGTTGAAACGGGTATGGTATGGGGGCAGGGATGGAAGCCATGATCATTATGACGATACCCGGTACTATGCGTTGAACCTTCATGCAGTGTTTTCCAAAGGAACTTTGGAGTGGAGATGTTTTGAGAGTACCCTCCATGCAGGAAAAGTGCGGGCAAATATCACTTTGGCTCTTGCCATCTCTGCCCAGGCCATCAATCAGAAATGCACCCAGATGCGGAAAACGGAGATCACAGAGAATCCGGCATTTACCTTCCGTACCTTTTTATTGCGGCTGGGGCTCATTGGACCGGAATATAAGAATGTCCGGGAACATCTGCTTGCCAATCTGGAGGGTGACAGGGCATGGAGATATGACCGCAGTACCTATGAATGTTTGAATCGAAATCATCGGGCGGAGGATGCCCGTTAGGAGGTAAGAGATGAAAGAATCCTATTATTTTGCCTATGGCAGCAACATGAACTTAGACCAGATGGCGTACCGCTGTCCGGCAGCTTCCGTAGTGGAGAAGGTCAAGCTGGAGGGATACCGCCTGACCTTCTGTGGCAGGGGGAAAGGATGCGGTGTTGCCACTATTTTGCCGGAAGAGGGCAGCCGGGTGGAAGGGGTGCTTTGGAAGATCACACCGGAGTGTGAAAAAAGCCTGGACTTTTATGAAGGGTATCCCCACCTGTATGGGAAGGAGACTGTTCTTGTTCAGGGAAAGGATGGTGTGAAACGGGAAGTCATGGCATATACCATGAATGCACCCTATAAGGATCAGCCTGCCATCCCCTCGGATCTTTATTTTATGGGAATCGTGGAAGGCTGCCATCAGAATGGGATTTCCAGCCGATCTGTGACCGATGCGCTAAAGCGTACAAGACAGGAAGTGGGAAAGAAAAAAGCCAGTCACAAGAAAACAGAAGTCAGTAGATAACAACGCCGCAGGGGAAATCCTCTGCGGTATTTTTAACGAAAAAAGGAGAATGCAATGAAGAGCAGGAATATCAAAACAAGACTTGCAGCCTTTGGGCTCGCACTGCTCATGGGTCTTAGTCCGCTTGGGAACTTAGCGGATGTCCATGCGGCAGAAACAAAAAATCCGTCAGAGCCAGTGACGGAGAGCGTAGAAATATCTGAAACGGAACAGACAGAGGAAGCTTCAGAAGCTGCGAAACATTTGGTAACAGCAGAAGATATCACGAAAGATATTTCCGACAAGGATTTTATGGCAGAGACTTGTATGGAAGGTATCCATTACAATTCAGAACAAGAGGATGTTACCTTGGAACGTATCGAAGCGGAAGATGGAGGGAGCTACCACCCTGACCAGGCAGGAACCTATATTGCAACCTACTGGGTTGTGCCAAAGGATGCGCGTGACAGCTATTCTGTGAGCAGAAAGATCATCCTGACGGATACGGAAGGGCAGGCTCATACAGAAGAAAATGGCGGTCAGAAACAGAAGGAGGATACGAATTCTGAAGAAGATTCGGAGACGCCTGTGCAGGAGATCCCGGATGTGGAAGTGACGGTATCCGGGGAAGATGCGGATGCACAGGCAGCAAGGGAACTGGAAGAAAAGATTGAGGATGGGGAAGTGATGATGCTTTCCGGTGCGGAAAACACGTTCCGAGCAAAGGAAACCGTACATCTGGAAAAAGGGGAGACCATTTACTATCCAAGTTATATTGGAAATTACTTAACCTGCTGGTTTACGGTCAATGGAAAGATCGCTTACTGTCTGGAATCCCATCGTTCCTCACCGCCGAGTGGAGACTATGTGGCACAGGTACTGGACAGCAATAAGAACTTGCAGAAGGTGCTGTATTATGGTTATGGCGGCGCCGGGGATATTACAGGCAGTTATCTGTCCGGGAAAAGTGCAGAAGAGAAATATGTATATACCCACATCGCAGCCAGCTATGCCTATGCAGGTGAGGCAGGATTTACAGGATGTAAGTATGAAGATCTGGTAAACGCAGGCGTGATCGCCTATATTGACCACCTGTTTGCTATGGAAGAGCCGCCGAAGGGGGAAATCTCCCTTTCCAAGACTTCTGTAAAAGCAGTCCGAAATGGAAATGTACAGAAAACACCGGATATCACATTGTCCGGGGATCACCGAAACTACATTTCAGTCAATGTACCAAAAGACATCACCATTTATAACAAGACAAAGGGAACTTCCGCAGAGAATGGTGCGCTGAAGATCTATGGCGGGGATACCTTTTATTTGACTGCCCCAATGCTTCATACCGGAAACTATTCCTCCGGGGAACTGCATGGTTCTGTAGGGGAAACCTGGAGAACGCTGGTATTATCCACAGGAAACAGCAATCAGGACATTGGAGTCTTTGAATCGGAGAAAGCCAATCCGGTAAGTTTTACGGTAGACTGGCTGGAGATGACAAGGATCGAGCTTTTCAAACAGGATGCGGATACCAAGAATCCTTTAGACGGTGCAGTGTATGGCATTTATACAGACAGCAAGTGTGAGCATCTTTTGATGGAAATGCCAGTCACCGGGGAAGAGGGAAAAGCAGTCAGTGATCATTTTGAGGCAGCCATCAAAACAGTATATGTGAAGGAGATCAAGGCTCCAGACAAGTATGCACAGAGTGATGTGATTCATAAGGTGGATGTGGAAGCCGGAAAGACGGTCACCATCTCAGCAACCGATGAGAGGGTGAAAGGTGCTGTCCATATCCAAAAGATCGATAAGGAGACACAGGCTTTTCTTCCCCAGGGGGATAGTTCCCTTGCCGGGGCTGTGTATGGTCTGTATGCCAGAGAGGATATCGTCCACCCGGATGGAAAGAAGGGGGTTCTGTTCAAAAAAGACAGCCTCATCGCACAGGGCGTGATCAAGGAGGATGGTACCTTAGATTTTTCCGAATTGTATCTGGGGAAAATGTATGTGAAAGAGATCACTCCGCCGGAAGGCTATACGGTAGATCCAACAGAGTATGAGGTGGACCTTGCTTACGAAGGACAGGAAGTGGCAGAGGTAACCAGGGACCTGACGGTACAGGAACAGGTGAAAAAGCAGGCGTTCCAGCTGATCAAGATCAGCGAAGATGGAGACCAGACAGAAACAGACCTTGTGGAAGGGGCAGGTTTTCAGGTGTATCTGGTCAGCAGCCTTTCCAAAGTAGAGAGTGGGGAATTACAGCCATCCAATGGGGATCAGTTTACTGCGGAAGATTTCCGAGGTTATGATTTCAGTAAGGAAGAGGTGGCAGTGACCTATGTGGATGGCAAGGCTGTCCCGGTACCAGAGCTTATTACAGATAAAAAAGGATATGTCCTCAGTCCGGAGCTTCCGTATGGTCTTTATGTGGTAGAGGAAAGCACCGTACCGGAGAATTTAAAAGCCATCGATCCGTTTTTGGTAAAGGTAGATGAGGATAGCAGAGAACCGATGGTATGGAGGATCTTCGATGACCGTCCATTTGAGTTTTTGTTAAAGATCGTGAAAAAGGATGCACAGACAGGAAATCCAGTCTTGAAGGCAGGCGCATCCTATAAAATCTTTGATATGGAAAAAGAGGAATATGTAGAGCAGACGGTATTCTATCCGAAGAAAGAGACGATTAGTGTTTTCAAGACCAATGAGGAAGGCTATCTGGTAACACCGGAAGAACTGAAATGTTCTACTTACCGGATCGAAGAAGTGAAAGCACCGGAAGGGTTTGTAAGACAGGGATATGAGAGTTCCTTGTATGAAGCGGAAACAATAATTTCTCCATTGGAGGTGACCGGAAAAGGCAGTTACAAAGAGAACCCGAAAGAGGGAATCGTGATCACTGTTTCTTCCGATACCGCCCATCAGATCGATCCAGATACCGGGGCAGTCATCGTGGAAGTCGAGCAGCCAAACGATGAGCAGGTGGGAAGCCTGACACTGACCAAAACCGGGGAACAGCCAGTGGAAGTGAAGGGGGATTCCCTGCTTGCAAAGGCAAAGAGACTGGCAGGAAAGCTCAAAGATGCAGTGACCGGAGAGGATACCGATACCGGAGTGTTCCATGATTTTGTCTATGAAGAATCCGGTGTGGAAGGGGCAGCCTTTGAACTGTATGCCAAGGACACCATTTATTCCCCGGACGGAGCAAAGGACGAGCAGGGCAATCCGGTCATCCGTTATGAAAAAGACGATCTGGTGGCAACTTTAGTGACTGATGCAGAAGGAAAGGCAGTGGTAAATAATCTTCCATTGGGTCCTTATTATATGAAAGAAACGGTGGCAGGTGACCATTTCGTATTGAATCCGGAACAGAAGGAATTTACCCTGACCGCAGAGGATGATACGCAGGCAGTTGTTTATGAAGGGGTTGCTTATAAAAATGAGCGACAGAAGATTTCCATTTCTGTAGAAAAGAAGGATGCAGTCACAGAAGAGAAGCTGGAAGGCGTGATCTTTGGTTTGTATGCCAAAGAAGATATCCTCTCCCAGCAGGGTGCGGTTCTTGTAGAAAAGGACACGCTGCTGGAGAAGAAAGCAACGGATGAGAAGGGACAGCTTACCTTTGACAGCGACCTCTATCATGGGAAATATTATGTGAAAGAGGAAGTGAGAAAGCCGGGGTATCTTCCGAATGAGGAAATCTGGGAGATGGATGCCTCTTACACAGACCAGAACCTTGCAGAAATCAAGCTGACAAAAGAAGTGGAAAATCAGCCGACTGAGAGCCAGTTTACAAAAACCGATGCAACAACCGGGGAAGAACTGGAAGGGGCGAAGCTTCAGATCATCGATAAAGAGGGCAACATCGTAGAAGAGTGGATCAGTGCAAAAGAACCACACGTAGTTTATGGACTGCCAGAAGGAACGTATATCCTTCACGAAGAACTGCCGCCTTATGCAGAGGGCTATGTATCTGCAGAAGATATCGAGTTTGAAGTAAAAGAAGATGGCAGTGTGACCAAGGTGGAGATGAAGGATGATTATTCCAAAGTGGAAATTTCCAAGACGGATATTACCACAGGCGAAGAACTGAAAGGAGCCAAGCTGCAGATTTTAAATAAAGAGGGTGAGATTCTGGAAGAGTGGGTAACGGACGGGAAACCTCATCTGGTAGAGAAACTTCCAGTAGGGGAAGAGCTGACTCTGCGTGAGATCACCGCACCGGAAGGTTATGAGATCGCAGAGGATGTGAAATTTACACTGGAAGATACCATGGAGATTCAGAAAGTGGAGATGAAGGATGCAAGAACACCGGAAACACCGGGTGTACCGCAGACAGGGGATAATCACTGGAAACCAGTCCTGTCGTTTGTTCTTCTGGGAGTATCAGTAGCCGGACTCATGGTAACCATAATTTATAAGAAGAAACATGGAAAAACGGAAAAAGCGGATGAAGCGAAAAAAGAAGAATAAGCTGTGGATTCTGCAGGCAGTATTGTGTGCTATCTGTATGTTCAGTGCAGCGCTGCTTTATTATGATTATGTGGCCGTTCCCCGGCAGAACCGGGAACTGGTGAAGGAGTTAAAAACCTGCTTCCCGGAGGATATTCCTCCGGGCGGGGACTCTCCAGGGCAAAAAGATGAACAGGCTGGAAGAGAACCGGAAGTGTCTGCCATTGACCTTCGCTCTCTCCAGAGCAAGTATCCGGATGTTCGGGGCTGGCTTACAATCCCGGAGAGTGGCATCGATTATCCGGTACTGCAGAGCAATGCGGAAGATCCAGAGTATTATCTACGGAGAGATTACCGGGGAAACTACGACATCAATGGAAGTTTGTTCCTCCAGGCAGACTGTATTCTGGGAGAATCCGAGAATCTGACCATCTACGGTCACAACATGAACAGCGGTGCAATGTTCGGGAATCTGGATCAGTACGTCTCCTATGATTACTGGAAAGCACATCCCAAGGTGTTTTTTCAGACACAGGAAGGCATGGAAGAATACCAGATAGTGGCAGTCTTGAAAGCCGATGTGTCCATGTTTGACTTTCAGCAGGCATCTTTTCACAGTCCGCAGGGTGCGGAGGCTTATGTACAGCAGGCAAAAGCGCTGTCGCTGTTTGAAACAGGGGTAGATGGCATAGGTTGTGAGAAAACTCTGACACTGGTGACTTGTTCTTATGAGTGGAAGGAAGCCCGGAACATCCTTGTGGCAGTAAAAGTAGGGACTTAAACGGGGAAAGTGTTCAAAGATAGGTACTTTCTTCTGCTCTCTGGATATATCCTGCGGTGATCTGGGGCAATTTCCTGCGGGAAGTGTTCAAAACCACTCCAAAAGTGCAGAATGTGAGACGGGATGGAAGTCGGAAAGTGATGCTACGGAACAAAAAGTGTTCGAAGTTAAGGAACGTGCAACAAGTTGTGGCGGCTTGTGTAGTCTTGTAGTGTTGGAAGAGTGTTCAAAAGTGGGTGCTTTTCCAGCCCTTTAGTGGCTTTCTGGAACTGAAGCTGCCGGGAAGTGTTTGAAAGCACCCGAAAAGTGCAGAATGTGAGACAAAAATATAGGAGAAATAAAAGGGGGGGATATGTGTAGATTTTATACGATAAAAAGCGATTATATATACCATAGTTTTCCGGAAAAATCAATAGTAATTTAGAAAAAACTGTGGTAGAATGAAACAAGCAACAAATGAGGAGAGTGAAGGAGCATGATGAACAAAGAGATTTATTTGAAAAATGTGGCTGAAAGTTTAGCCTTATTAAGTCGGGAAGTGTCTATCTTGAATGCGGTAAATCTCTATGATATTAACATCGTTGCAGAAGATTTCTTTCCCGGATTGTTGAATCGTATCTATGGATATGAATTGAAAAATGCAAATTATTTGGAGAAAAATGCCCCTGCGATTGATTTGGTAGATTCGAAGAATCGGATAGCAGTTCAAGTTACATCGGATAATAGCAGTACAAAGATTAAGCATACAATAGAAGAATTTAATAAAAACCAAGCGTATCAGAACTATGATAGATTAATTGTGTTAATTTTGACACAGAAGAAAAGATATTCTGCCAATTTTGATACACAGGGAATGTTTTCATTTGAAAAAGCAAGAGATATTTGGGATGTTGAAAAACTGATGAAAGATGTTCGTGAGTTGGAAACAGAACAGATAAAAGCAATTAGTACTTACTTGTCAGAAGAATTGTGTAATAAATATTATTCGGTAAAAGAAACGCAGGCTAGTGAAGTGGACACAATCATAGATCTGATCGAGTATATTTCACAACATAGAACAGTAAAGAAACCTTGTGAAACAACGGTAGATCCAGAGTATAAGATTTATAAAAGATTTCGAGATTTTGCGGATAAATTGATTGCAGAATATACGACACTTTACACAATTTACGGAGAAGCGTTAAATATTGTAAATGAAACGTTGGGGATAGACGAAGCACAGGACATTATCATTATGTTCTATCTACAAGATATCAGCGTACAATTTTTGGAAGAGGAGCATGATAATCCGATTGCTGCATTGAATAAACTAGTTACATATTTTGAAACAAAATTAAGTAGTAATGGCAAAAAGTATGATCGTTCTGCAATTAAGTTCTATCTTGTCAATGAAATGATTAAGTGCAGGGTATTCCCAAACGAAAGGAGTGAGTATGATGCTGGCAAGTAGTAATGCACTGAAATCTTCCGCAATGTATATCGGCTATCTCATACTCAAAGAGATGCAAAAGCAGGAAGCGGAAAAGATTTCTATTTATGATGCATCAAAAGCATTAAAAAAGGAAGGAATCACAAGTAGCAGACAGCTGATCTTGGGTCTCTCCTTTTTGTATTCTGTTAATATTGTTGAGTTTGAGGAGGCGAATATATGGGTAAAGAAATAAATCGTATTCGTCTCAACCGGCTCTATTCAGAAAATAATATTTTTGAAGAGATTTCTTTCCATGACGGAGTCAATATTATATTAGGTGAGAAGTACGATGACAGTTCTGTGAAAGGCCGGAAAACAAATGGCGTTGGAAAGTCTATGAGTATTGAGTTTTTGGATTTTGCTTTCTTGAATGATTATGATAAATCCAGAATTGCAAAAATACCGAAAGAAGTGTTTCCATTAGAAGAAAACGTAATACTGGATCTGGATATAGGGGATGAAGCTATTACGATAAAAAGAAACCGGAAACAAGCGGATCAGCCTGTAATTATTAGAGAGGGGAAAACGGTATCTTTTGACAAACTTCAGGATGCAAGAGAATATCTGACAGGAATTATTTTCCAGAAATTAAATGGGAAGAAAGTACCTAGTTTCAGAAACCTCTTTTCAATTTTGATGAGAGATGAACGCTCAGAATTCACAGACATTATCAAATGTCATGATTTGACAAAAAAAATTCCGGATGACTTAAGCGCACATTTGTTTTTGTTAGGATTTTCTTTGGAGGCATATAAAAACACCTTAGAAACCATTAAGGAAATTGATGCAGTTAATACGATTCTTACGAAAGACAAAAAGGAGTTGACGCAAGAAGGGAAAAAGAAAATCTCAGATGTCAAGGCAGAATTGAATGCATTGGAAGATGAGTTACAAAAATTAGAAGATGCCATCGAAAGCTTTAAAACGAATGAGACTTTTGACGCTATGGAAGCAGACCTTATTGAACTGGAGGATTTGCTGGATCAGCTGCGTAAGCGTCAAAAGGCGTTGCGATATGATTATGAAAAAATCAGAAAAATGCCAAAGCCGGAGCAGATTGACGATAGAGAAATTGAATTGGTCTATAATCAATTTAAGGGCGAGTTAGGAAGTGCAGTAGTAAAATCTTTAAATGAGGTAGTAGGCTTTAAGAACAAAATAGAGGAATTCCAAAGAACACTGGTAAATCAAAAGGCAAAGGAATTGGAAAGCCAATTGAAAAGTATTGCAGAACAGATTCGGATACTGGATGATGAATATTCAGAGAAGCTGAAAGTAATCGATAAAAAAGGAGTTCTTAAGAATCTCAAGGTAAGTTTAAAGATTTATGAGGCGAAGAAAGATTCTACTTCGCATACAAAGTTTTTGTTTGATCAATATGAAAAAAATGAGAAAAAGAAAAAAATGCTAAGACTGCAAAAAACTCAGCAGATTATGGAAATTGATAATGAGATAGAGCAAAACAAAGAAATTATTGATGACTTTATCGATACCATTTTGGAAATCCATGAATCTATCATGGGAAATAAGGAATGTTCGTTTAGCATCCAGACTATTGATAAGGCACGAGGAAAAACACCAATTGAGTTGACACTTCGTATTTATGACGATGGAAGTCATAGTGTAGACAGAACAAAGGTGTTTATTTATGATATGGCGTTATTATTTAATCAATATACCAGAAACAGGCATCCGTTGTTTTTAGTACATGACAACATTTTCGATGTGGATCAGGATACGTTAGTTCAGTGCTTGAATTATATTTACAAACAGGAAGAACAGTATCAGGATTTTCAATATATTCTTACGTTGAATCGAGATAAAATTGAAAATGAAGAACAGCGAAAATTGATTCAGATGGATATTGATGAACATCAGATAGCTGTGTTTACGAAAGAAAAGAAATTTTTAGGACGAAACTATCAAGAAAAATAGTAGCGTATGCAGAAGAAAAGTTTTGTTCTGAGTTTGGAGGCTTTTGAAGAACTTCAGAAGGAGTATGAGGCTAGCGGAAAGCGAAAGGATGAGGAGTATGCAGATTGTGATCGAAATACCGAAAGCCGTTTTATTGGATACTAAGTATACGATAGAACAGATAACCGATTTTGCAAAGAAAGAAGTTGCGTTTAGATTCCATATGCAAAAAGGTGTGTCAGCGGCACTGTGTTCACAGATTGCAGGTATGTCGGAAAAAGAATTTCTAGCAGAAGCAAAATATAAGAAATAATTTTTGACAAATCTGTTAAAAAAAGGTATGATAGAAAGTGATCGCACTACAGAAACTTGTGAAGCCTGTAGTCCGGAAGGTTCCAGCGAGAACCTTTCGTTATATATGCGGAAGTTATGATTAACTCTCACAGTGAAGCAATCAATAAACGTGAGACGTAATAAAAGAAAACGAAGCCGTAGGACCGTAAGGTATAGCTTCTGGAGGCTCCCCAGTTTATCTGGGGAGTTTTTCTTTGGAAAGATTTGTGATAACAGAAAAATATAGACAAAACATCAGGCAGGATGTGTTCCCGTAAAAAAGGAATATATCCTGCCTTTTTGTATGAAAGAGAGGAAATTCATATGAGAAAATTTTATACAGCAGAAGCAGTAACAGAAGGACACCCGGATAAAGTGTGTGACCAGATCGCAGATGCGATTTTAGATGTGTGTCTGAAGAATGATGAAAATTCCAGAGTAGCCTGCGAAGTGCTTGCCACGAAGGGAACTGTCATTGTGGCAGGAGAGATTACCAGCGCCTATGAACCGGATGTGTTTGGTGTAATACAGAAAGTATTGTCTGAGGTGGGATATTCCAGCGAAGGGGTTGCCATGGATACGTTTGTCCATCAGCAGAGTCCGGACATTGCCAATGCGGTCAGGGAATCAAAAGAAAAAAGGGAAGGAGTGTCTGACAATCAGATAGATTGGTTCCAAGGGGCAGGAGATCAGGGAGTGATGATTGGATATGCTTGTGATGAAACGAAGCAGCTCATGCCAATGCCTGTGGTACTTGCAAACAGGATTGTCCGGGAGCTGTCTGCTTGTAGAAGAAGCAGCTATATTGAAGGAATCTGCCCGGATGGGAAAGCACAGGTGACGGTAGAATATGAAAATGGAAAGCCTGTTCGACTGGACAGTGTAGTAGTGTCTTGTCAGCATAAGGAAGAAAAAGATTTGAAAAAGCTGGAGGCAGAGATCCGAAAGAAGGTGTTGCTGCCGGCTCTTCGTCCCTTGCCACCGGATGAGGAAACTAAGATTTATATCAATCCATCGGGGCGTTTTGTCTGTGGAGGGCTGGATGCAGATACGGGACTGACCGGAAGGAAGCTAATGGTAGACAGTTATGGAAGCATGGTTCCCCATGGTGGCGGTGCATTTGCAGGGAAGGATTGTTCAAAAGTAGACCGTTCTGCAGCTTATATGGCCAGATATATCGCTAAGAATATCGTAGCTGCGGGGCTTGCCAGCAAGTGTCAGGTGTCTTTGGCTTATGCAATCGGAGTGGCACAGCCAGTTATGGTGCAAGTGGATACGTTTGGCACAGGAAAAGTGTGTGCGGATGACTGTCTGGAACTGGCAATTCCATTGGTGTTCGGGCTGACTCCGAAGCAGATCATGGATACGCTGCGTCTTACCCGTCCTATTTTCCGACAGACTGCAGCCTTTGGACATTTCGGGAGAAAAGAGTTTCCGTGGGAGCGTACCGATAAATCCGAGGCTCTTCGTAATGCGGTGATCTGATGGCTTGGGTTACCGAGGAAGAATATCAGGCAGCCAAGCAGGTGAGAGCCTACGAGTATCTGCAGACGTACCAGCCGGGGAGACTGAAAAAAACACGGACAAGAAATGAATGGCAGCTTCAGGACCATGACAGTTTTAAAATTAACGAGATCACCAGCAAATGGCATTGGAAATCCAGAGATATCGGTGGAATGTCTGCCCTCCGGTTTTTGATGCAGGTAGATGGCATGGGATATACGGAAGCCGTAAAGAGCTTGTGTGAGCAGACGCCTGTGTATGTTCAAAGAGAAGAACCAGCGCCCAGAAAGAAGCCCTTTTCCCTGCCCCTGCCCAATGACAGCTTTTACCGGGTGCGGAGATATTTGAACCAAAGGGGAATCCGGGATGAGGTATTGGATTACTGTGTGCAGCTTGGAATCTTGTATGAGAGCGTTCCATACCATAACGCTGTTTTTGTTGGATTGGATGAGCAGGAGCAAGCAAAGTATGCGTTTCTGCGTGGGATTTATGACAGCCGGGGAAAGAGTTTTAAAATGGAACAGGAAGGAAGCAACAAACAGTATAGCTTTTGTGTTCCGCCTTTGGGGAAAAGTCATCGGGTAGCGGTGTATGAAGCCTGCATTGACGCCCTTGCCCATATGACACTGGAAGATGGAAGGACCAATAAGTACCGCCTGTCTCTGGGTGGGATAGCAGCACCAAAAGAAGGGATGGAACAATCACCGAAGAAGATGAAACGCCCGGATGCATTGGAACATTTCCTAAAAGAGCATTCGGAGGTGACAGAGATTGAAATCTGCACCGATAATGATTTTGCCGGGCGATGGGCATGCGAGCAGTTAAAGGAGCAGTATGGGAAAAATTATACCGTGGTCTGTAACTTACCTCAGATAGAAGGAGCCGATTATGGAGATTTGGCAAAACAGGCATGGGAAAAACAGCAGAAACAGCGAAGGGAACGAGGGAGGTGAGACAAATGGAAGATACTTTAAAAATTGAATTATTGACACCACTGACAGGAACATTTCTTCCAAATGAGATGGAACAAGATTGGGAAGGAGAGAAATATCATGAATTAGAAGAAGAACAGGTACTCTTTGATGGAGCAGATTTGATACCGTATGTTTCTGAAATTCAAGAGAAAATTGCGGAATACAGCCGTGTCGGACATGAGGATGATAAGACAGATAATCTGATGGATTACTTTGATGGAAGTGCTGCAATCAAAGAAAAAGTATTATCCGCAGTTCCATCCGTGAAAGAAGCCGATGGAGTGCTATATGGCTGTACAATCTTAGAACTAAAGGAATATCTGGAAACGGAAGAATTATCGGAACTGTGTGAATATCTTACCGGACAATATAGTGATGGATGGGGAGAAGGCTTTGAACAGCAGGAGATTCCGGTAGAGGGTGGTGAACTGTGTATACACTTTTGGCGCCCCATGGATTTTGAATTTCAACAGGCAAAACCAGAAGCCTCAAAAGAAAAGTCGGAGAAACAAGAAAATCCGGTAAATGTTCCGAAACGCCCGAAGATGCAGCTTTTGGGAATGGATGGAAATGTGTTCGTTATTTTAGGAACGGCAGGTGGAATGCTGATTAAGGACGGCATGGATGAACAGGCAAATGAAATGTATGAGCGAGTGATGAAATCAGATAGCTACTATCAGGCTTTGAATATCATTAGTGAATATGTAGAAACCGAGTTGAGTGTGCCAGATGCAGAAACGCAGAAGAAACGTTCGCAGCTTTTGGAATGTATTCAGAAAAATAAAAAGAAAAGTAAAAAACAGCCAGAGCGCTGATAAGAAAGGATGATGCCTATGGAAAATACTCTGCAGTTAGGGAACTTATTGAAAGAAGGAACATACCCGGAGGAATATACCGGAGGGAAAAACTGGACAATTTTACATGGAGATACGCTGAAACTGGTGAAAGCATTTCAGCCGGGAATCTTTGATGCAGTCATCACCGATCCGCCTTATGCGTCCGGGGGAACAAAACAGAATGAGCGAAATCGCACGACCAACCAGAAATACAGCAGTATGAAAGCGGAAAATGCCCTGCCGGATTTTGATGGGGATAATAAGGACCAGCGTTCCTGGACTCACTGGATGGCAGAATGGCTGTATGATGTGCGAAAAGCTTGCAAGACAGGCGCACCGATCTGCTTGTTTATTGACTGGAGACAGTATCCATCCATTACCGATGCCCTTCAGTGGGCAGGCTGGATCTGGAGAGGAACTGCAGTGTGGGATAAGGGAAACTCCAGACCTCAGAAGGGGCGATTTCGCCAGCAGGCTGAGTATATTGTGTGGGGCAGTAATGGACCCATGCCAATCAACCGCCCGGTGTCCTGCCTTCCAGGAGTGTTCCGATATGGCAATCCCCAAAATCGTATCCATGTAACAGAAAAACCATTGCAACTTATGAAGGATGTGATTCAGATTTGTGAGCCGGGTGGTAGAATCTTAGACCCTTTCTCCGGAGCCGGGACAACCATCCTTGCAGCGGTGGAGGAAGGTTATGAGGCAGTAGGCATTGAAGTGACCGATGCTTATTATAAGCTGGGCAGTGACCGTGTGAAGTTTGCACTGGAAGCAAAAGAAAACGAAGAAGAAAAGGAAGAGTAACGAGGGCATCCACATGGATGTCCAAATTTATTTCTGAAAAAGAAAGGTGCATCCATGTGGATGCAGGAAAGGAGTGAGGCGATGGAACAGGCGATGGCCTATGTGTGTTGTTCTGCAGAAGAGAGCAGAGTGAAGGTGCAGCGATATTGCCGGAAGATTTATGAGTTGGGATATGTGCCCATTTGTCCGAGGTTTGGATTTCTTCCTTTTTTGGATGAAGGGGAAGCCGAAGATTTGCAGGCATACAACCGGATGTCCCACTTAATCTTAAAGCGGTGCCGGATGGTAGTGGTCTGTGGAAAAGAGGTTACTGGAACAATGAATACCGATATCAGTACAGCAGACCGATTGCATATCATTTGCACCACATTAGATGGATTGATCAAGATTAAAGAAAAGGAATCATAATCGATTCTGCATGGGGGAGTCGATGGAAATCGGTGGAACTGGTTTTGCAAGCATAGCGTTTGGATATCCAAACGCACTTTGGGGAGAACCCCAATCCCCCGGCAGTCGAGAAAGGAGAGAAGTGAAATGTTTTTTGCAGGAATGGCTCTTGGGGCAATGGCAGGTGCAGCCTTTGGCATTGGACTGATGTGCTGTGTGGTTGCCGGAAAGAGAGAAGATCAGCAGATGGAGCAGATGCGGATACGCAGACAGAAACAGGGAGAACCAAAACAGATCCAGTTCCGAGATATGGAAGGGACAAAGCGGTTCATCCTTTTGGATGGGGAAAGTCTTTGCATGATGGCAGAGGACGGAACGAAAGAGATTGGGCTTTGCCGCTTTGTGGATGAAAAGCAGGTAGATGTGAATGGGCAGGTCTGGGAGATCGGGGAATTCCTCTGGCAGATGGAACGCAGGGGAATTCAGGTGTATCCCTTAGAGACAGCAGAAAAGAAGAAAAGGTAGGTGGTTGAATGAGAAAACGAAACCATGTAGTTCCTGTCCGTCTGAATGCGAAAGAACTTCGCCATCTGGATGGGCAGGTAGCAAAGAGTGGACTAAGCAGGGAGGAATTTTTACGTTCTCTGATCTTAGGTGCACAACTGCAGACAAAGCCCTGTGAGCATCACGCAGAACTTCTTCGAAAAATCGCGGGGCTTTGCAACAATGCGAACCAGCTGGCTCATGTCGCCAATGGAACAGGGAGGGCAGGGGAAGCCAGCATACAGGAAATGCTTCGGATTTCCAAAGAGACCTGGCGTCTGGTGAAAGAGGAATGGTAGATGGCATATACCAGCGTTCTCCCCGTCCACCGCCTGGACCGTTCCATTGAATATGTGAAAGACCGGGCAAAGACAACCAAGAGTGCCGGATCCCTGGAAGAAGCCATTGATTATGCATTAAACCGGGAAAAGACGGAACAGACCATTTTTGAAGATGCCATTGGGTGTACCTGTGAGAATGCCTATGTGGACATGGTAAAGACAAAAGAGCGTTTCCATAAAAAAGAAGGGGTACAGGGATACCATTTGGTACAGAGTTTTGCGGAAGGGGAAGTATCTCCGGAACTGGCACATCTTATTGGACAGGAACTGGCAGAGCAGCTTTTGAAAGGGCAGTATGAGGTCGTGATCACTACTCACTTGAATACGAAGCATTACCATAATCATCTGGTGTGGAATTCAGTGAGTATGGTAGATGGGAGAAAATACCACAGCAATGCCAAAAGTTATTTTACCGAGGTACGTCAGATTTCCGACCAATTATGCAGAAAATATGGTCTTTCGGTGATCCAGACGAATCAGGGAAAAGCCATGCATTATGCCCAGTGGAAAGCAGAAGCAGAAGGGAAGCCTACCTGGAGGACTGCCATCCGCATGGATATCCGGGATGCCATTGGCGTGAGCTTTTCCTGGAGTCAGTTTATAAAAGAAATGGAGAAGCGGGGCTATACCTGGAAGCTGAACCGGAAGTATCCGGCATTAAAGACGCCGGATATGGAGAGGTATGTCCGTCTGCGTTCCTTGGGAAAGGGCTATGGGGAGGCAGAGATCTGGGAGAAGATCCTGCGTCCAAAGATCCAGCAGGTGTATGGAAACACACAGGTGCAGTTTCCAAAGAGGAAACTTACCGGACTTCAAAAGCTGTATTTTTCTTATCTGTATCGGATGGGAGTGCTTCAGCAGAAGCCGAAACGGATTTCTTATGCGGTCCGTGCCGATATCCGAAAACTGGATCTGCGCATCCGGCAGATGGAGTTTTTGCAAAAAGAAGGGATCAACACCAGGGAAGAGCTGGTAGCATACCGGAAACCTTTGGAGGAACAGGTACTTTCCTTGATGAAGGAGAGAAGAATGCTATACCGAAAAGAACCGAGAAGTATGCGCCTTCAGGAGATCAACGGGGAATTAAAAGAACTTCGGAAGAAGATCCGTTTAAGCCAGCAGATCGAGATCCAGTCGAAAGAGATGGAAGAGAGGTTAAAACGGACAAAGGAACAGGAGAAGGTACAGGAATCGTCTGGGAAACAACGAAGGGAAGAAGAACGGAAGCGGTAAGGAGGTGAGAGCGTATGAACTATGGCGGTGATGCGGCAGATCAGATCGTCCGGTATTCCATGGAAGGCATGGAACACACGTTACGGATCAGCGGGAGCGTTGCAAAGAATCTGGCGGTGCTGATCGTTGCGGTGATGAAGGACCAGAAAAAGACCAGGGGAAAGACCAACCTGCTTCGGATGTTAAAGGAACAGCGGGCAATGAAATTTTTCACCATTCCCCATGACAGGCTGCGGGAGTTTGCCGGGGAAGCCAAATCCAGGGGACTGTTGTATGTGGTCATCCGGGATAAGAAGAATCCCCAGTTTTCCGAGATCATGGTGTTTGCCGATGATGCGGCAAAGGTGAACCGGGTGCTGGACAAGATGAATCTGGACTTTGTAAAATCCGAAGCCGGTGAAGCGGTTGTGGAACAAGCGCCAGTCCGGGAAGGAGAGCGTGTGATCGATGCAGAGTTTACCGAGAAAACCGAAGCAAAAGAAGAACTTCCGGTAAAGACCGAAAAGGTGGTGCTGCCGGAAGGGACCATTGAGTTTGAACTGGATGAAGAAGAGCATCTGTTTGATGTAGGGGAAGTCTCTCCTTCGGAGGGAAATTTTACCCAGGCGGAGAAGGCAGGGAATCTGTCCGGACCTTCCTCGCACAGCAGCGGTTCTTTTTCCGGGCAGGAAACTAGCTGGAAAGGGGAGAAACCATCTGTCCGGCAGGAATTAAAAAAGATTGAAACGGAACAGAAACAGCGGCAGAAGCAACAGCAGAGCCGGAGGAAACCGAGAAATCAGCAGAGAAAGAAACAGAAGAAAGTGAAAGGCAGGTAAGGCTATGGATTTAACGAACATGATCCCTGGTGGGGCAGGGGAAGAAAAAACTCCACAACAGCAGTTATCAAAAGAAGAATATGCAGCCATGAAAAAACAGCAGAGGGAAGAGGTGTGGGCAGAGGTAGATGCCCAGGCACAGGCGGTGTTCCAAAACGGGGATTCTTTAAAGGGATTTTTAGATTTTATGGCGCAGTGTAATACGCAGAAAACACCCAATCTTCTGTTGATCTACGGACAGAATCCAGAGGCAACGGTGGTAAAATCCTATGATTACTGGAAAAAAGAACACCGTTCTCCAAAATCCGGGGTGCATGGTTACACCTATATGGTCAGTACGGAATATGAAAAAGACGGGGAGATGCGGACAGGCTATGCCATCGGCAAAGGATTTGACATCAGCCAGATGAGTGGAAAACCGCTGGAGGAACGTCCGCAGCGTTCCATGGAAGAACTGATCCATGCAGTCTTAAAGGATCAGCCAGTGCGGATGCAGATCGCAGACAATCTGCCGGAGGGCATCCAGGCACAGTATATTCCGAAACAGCGTACCGTCTATGTGCGAAACGGAATGGATGAGAATACAACATTCCATGCGGTGAACCGGGAACTGGCCTGTGCCGCCCTGGATCAGCACGATGGGAACTATGCAAGGAAGAAGGTGAATGCCCAGGCATACTGTGCCGCGTATGTGATCGGCAAGCGGTATGGGGCGGACGTGTCCGGCTTCCAGTTTGGAAAAGTGGCAGAGATGCAGGCAAACGGACAGAAAGATCCTCAGGAATTAAGGGGGTTTTTGAATGATGTGCGTCAGGCAGCCTATACCATCCGCAACCATATGGAACGGAATTTTGGGGAACAGGAGCAGACCTTTTCCAAGGATGCGTTTTCCTTTGAGGAACCGCCAAAGCAGACACCGAAGAAGGAGAAAAAAGAGAAACAGCCGGAGCGGTAAGTTCTGGAAAAAGTTCCGCTGTTGGGATAGCTATTGCGGGGTTTTTGTGGTATGTTGGGTGTAACAAAGGAGGTGCCAAAGATGGCAGATTACTATTTGAAAACAGACAATATCATGAAAAATATGTTTACGGTGGCATTAAAAGACGAACTGGCAGCCCAAAGTCAGATGGGAAAGGTTCGTCCGGCTACAGAAGCCATGCTGCAGAAAGTCCGGGACTATGAACTTTCTGAGAAAAGGCTTCCCATCACCACAGGGGAACAGCGGGAACTTCGCAATACCCTCAATCGGCTGCGGGACAAGTATCTGGCCATGGGCAGGTACAGCGATGGCATTGACAGTGTGATCTTAAAGGTCATGAAACCGAACACCAGCAGGCGCTTCTTCTGGTAGCAGAAGGGAGGGATGTCTATGAGGATGTATAATCAGAAACAAGTGGAACAATTACGAAAGCGGTATCCCGAAGGAACAAGGCTCTGCCTGGACTTTATGGATGAGGCAGGGATGCCGCCGGGATTACAGGGAACGGTAGCATTTATCGATGATGCCGGACAGATTCACATGCATTGGGAGAATGGGCGGAGCCTTGCCATCGTTCCCGGTGTGGATTCTTTTCATAGGGTAGACGGACCAGCAAAGGAAGCGCCAAAGAGTGAAAAAGCGAAGAAGGAGCGAAGCCAGCAGAGGTAGCATGGAAACGTTCTGACCTTTGGGTATGGCTGTTGTTTCTGCCCGTTGTCTGGTGGACAGGCGCCATCACTGCCTGTGCCATTGAGCCGGATACCAATCTGTTACAAATCTTACAAGTGCTGACCGAAAAACTGGATCAGCCATTTTCTATCACTTATACACCGTACACGATGCGGTGTGTGTTCACATTCACAATCGCCTATGTGTCAGGCATCGGTATTTATTACTCCCAGAAGAAAAATTATCGGAGAGGGGTGGAGCATGGCTCTGCCAAGTGGGGCGATGCAGCTTCCATCTGCAAGCGTTACCGGGACAAGCGGTACACCCAGAATCTCATTTTAACCCAGAACTTCCGCATGGGATTGGACTGCTATAAACATAAACGAAACTTGAATGTCCTTGTGGTGGGCGGTTCCGGTGCAGGAAAAAGCCGGGCATATGCTGTAGTCAACATTATGCAGTGTAACTGTTCCATGGTGATTACCGATCCCAAAGGAGAGCTTCTGCGGAAAACCGGAGGACTACTGGAGCGGGAAGGATATGAAGTGCGGGTGTTTGACCTCATCAATCCGGAAAACTCTTTTTGTTACAATCCCTTTGCTTATGTGCGGGATGACAAGGATGTGCTAAAACTCATCAACAACCTGATCCGAAACACCACGCCGAAAGGAGCGCAGAGTTCGGATCCGTTTTGGGAGAAAAGTGAGACTGCCTTGCTTCAGGCGCTGATGTTATATCTGTTACATGAAGCACCGCCGGAAGAACAGAACTTCTCCATGATCATGGAAATGTTAGGCTCTGCCCAGGTAAAAGAGGACGATGAGGAATACCAGTCACCCTTGGATATTTTGTTTGAACGACTGGAGATGCGAAATCCGGAAAGTATTGCGGTGAAGCAGTATGCCATTTACAAGCAGGCGGCTGGAAAAACTGCCAAGTCTATCCTGATTTCTGTGGGTGTCCGTCTGGCAGCCTTTAACTTAAAGCAGATCGCCAATTTAACCTGCACCGATGAGTTGGATCTTTACAGCATCGGGGAGAAAAAGGTTGCGCTGTTTTGCTGTATTCCGGATGCAGATACCAGTCTCAACTATCTGGTGGGCATGATCTACAGTAACCTGTTCCAGACCCTTTACTATGTGGCAGACCGGAAATACCATGGGAAACTGCCCATTCCGGTACACTGCATCATGGATGAGTGGCCCAACGTGGCATTGCCCGATGACTTCGATAAGCTGCTGGCAACCATGCGGTCGCGCGCAATTTCCTGCAGTATCATCATTCAGAACATCGCCCAGATGAAAGCCTTGTTTAAGGACAGCTGGGAAAGTCTCATAGGAAATTGCGATGAATTTTTATACCTGGGCGGCAATGAAAAAGAGGGGCATAAATATGTCTCAGAACTGTTGGGAAAAGAGACGCTGGATACCAATACCTATGGGCAGACCAAAGGAAGAAGCGGAAGTTATTCTGTGAATTTCCAACAGTCTGGAAGGGAACTTTTGACACCAGACGAGGTGCGGCTTTTGGATAACCGGAAAGCGGTGCTGCTGGTGCGTGGTGAGCGTCCCATTCTGGATGAGAAATATGATCTGCACAAGCATGTGAATGTGAAATATACCGAAGATGGCGGTGCTCCTCCCTATGATTATGCGAAAGCACCGCTGTCCCATGAAGATGTAACCATTGATACCAGGAGACTGGATGATTATGAACTGCTCTCAGCTGAGGAAATCCTCGGAGGGGAGCAGTCTTTTTGATTGGAGGAATGCCATTGAAGAAAACAAATGAAATGCCAAAAAATCAAACAGGAAACCATGCCACGGTACCGAAACTTATGGGAAAAGGACCTAAATATCCCTTTGCCTTTTATGTGGCGCTGGTACTGTCCATGACCGTAGGGGCAGTTCCGGTGCTTGCCGCCGGAGATCCGTTGGTGGTCATCAATAACCTGTCCACCTTTATCTTTTCCCTGATCCGGGCCATTGGTCTGATCTTATTGGGATTTGGTGTGGTGCAGGTGGGATTGAGCTTAAAAAGTCACGATCCCAGCCAGAGAGCCAATGGATTTTTGACTCTGGCAGGAGGCGTCATCATCACCTTTGCAAAAGAGATCCTGGACCTGATCGTTGGGTAGCAGGGAGAAATGGAAAGGGGTAGGGAGAGACTCTTCCTGCCCCGGCAAAGGAGGTGAAGCTGTTTGAGTGATAACTGGATCGTGCAGAACCTAAATTCTGCACTGAACACCTGGAATGAGAAACTGGCAGAAATCTGGACACTGCTTACCCAAAGCCCGGAATCTTTTAAGGGCGGGGATATTTGGAGCGTCATCACCGGGATCAACGGAGCGCTGACAGCCATTGGATATGGGTTGTTGGTCTTGTTTTTTGCTGCCGGGATTGTCAAGACCTGTGGCAGTTTTACGGATATGAAGAAGCCGGAGCATGCCCTGAAAGCCTTTATCCGCTTTGCCCTGGCGCAAGGCGCCATCATGTATGGCATGGAACTGATGACAGCGCTGTTTTCCATTGTGCAGGGGATTGTGTCTACCATCATGGCACAGTCAGGCATGACAAATGGTGGCGTGACAGAACTTCCAGCAGAGATCGTGGAGAAGATTGAAGCGGTGGGCATGCTGGAATCCATTCCCTTGTGGATCGTGACCTTGCTTGGAAGCCTTTTGATTACGGTGCTGTCTTTTATTATGATCCTTACGGTATATGGAAGGATGTTCAAGCTGTATATGTATACTGCCATTGCGCCCATCCCCATTTCCACCTTTGCGGGAGAACCCTCCCAGTCGGTGGGAAAGAACTTCATCAAGTCCTATGCAGGGGTGTGTCTGGAAGGGGCGATCATTGCATTGGCCTGTATCATTTTCTCCGTTTATTCTGCCAGTCCGCCGGCCATTGGGGATACGTCCTTAAGTGCAGTGACCATTGTGTGGAACTATGTAGGGGAATTGGTGTTCAACCTGCTGGTGCTGGTGGGTGCGGTGAAAGCATCTGACCGGATCGTAAAAGAAATGATGGGATTGTAGGAGGAAAGAACCATGCGTAAAGAAATATATGAAAATCAGGAAAGCAGCGATACCCTGCCTTTCCATTGGGAATTTGGTAAGGAAGAGATCACTCTGAAAGTGTCCAGCTATGCCTATGGAAATGGGCTTGCGGTTTTGATGTATATCCAAAGTGAAGGGGAGCTTGAATTATTTAGTGACCTGACGGTCAATCTTCCGGGCGGGTATGGGCTGAAACCGCATGAGGCATTTGTAAGCGGTGATTTTACCAGGGATAAGCTGGCCTTCATTCAACAGAACAGGCTGGGAAAGGTGCTGCCGGGACAAGCCCGTTCAGGATTTGCCACCTACACCCCGGTGGCATTTGACCTTTCAAGACTCGCCCGGTATGACCGGGAAGGGGTGGAAGAATTTTGCAGACAATGGGGGTTGGACATTCCAAAAGAACAGGAAAAAGTCCAAGGGAAACCGACAGGAAAAAAGAAAAGAGAAAGAGAGAGATAGAAGTATATGGAAGTAAAAATGAATAAAGAGATCCGCAACTATCAGGAATCCATGTTTATGGGACTAAACCTGCGCCAGTGTATTTTTTCCCTGCTTGCCATCGCTGTGGCGGTAGGGATTTATTTTGGCCTGGGAAGCTATGTGGGACAGGAAATGACCGGGTGGCTGTGCATCTTAGGGGCTGCCCCTTTCGCAGCCTGCGGGTTTTTCCAGTACCATGGCATGAATGCGGAGCAGTTTGCCTGGGCGTATATCAAGTCTGAATTTTTATACCCCAAGCGCCTGCTGTTTCAAAGTGAGGACCTGTACCATGCCTGCATGGAAGAAACGCTGGTCTTGGGAGAAAAGAGCCAGGGGGATGGCACAGCCCTTATGAAAAAAAGAGAACAGCGGGCAAGGAAGAAACGGATGAAACAGAAAAAGAAAACGGGAAGGAGTGGTGCGTTTGATTAAAACCTTACAACAGGCATTGAAAATGGACCGGGAGAAGTTCAAAGTCCCAAGGTCTGTCCAGCAGGCGATCCCGATCCAGCGGATCTGGCCGGATGGGGTGTTCCAGTCCGGGACAAAATTTTCCAAGACCTTCCGGTTTTCCGATATCAACTATGCCATCGCAAGCAAAGAGGATAAGACGGAAATGTTCTTGGATTACAGTGAGCTGTTAAATGCCTTAGATTCCGGCGCGGCGGCAAAGATCACTTTAAATAACAGACGGATCAATAAAGAAGAGTTTGAAGCATCCCTGCTTCTGCCGATGAAAGAGGACGGGTTGGATGAATACCGAAAGGAATACAACGAAATGCTGCTATCCAAGGTCAGCGGCACCAACAACAGCATCTATCAGGAACGGTATCTGACGGTCAGTGTCCATAAAAAGAACATCGATGAGGCAAGGACTTATTTTGCACGTGTGGGAACGGATATCATAACCCATCTGAGCAAGCTGTCTTCCATTGGGGAAGAACTGGATGCGGAACAGAGGTTACAGATCTTCCGAGATTTCTTCCGGGCAGATGAACCCCAGTGCTTTCCTTTCGATATGAAGGCATTTGCCAAAAAGGGGAGCAGCTTCAAGGATTGGATCTGTCCCCAGTCCATGGAGTTTTCCAAAGACTGCTTCAAGATCAATGAACGGTTCGGGCGGGTGCTGTATATGCAGGATTATGCCAGTTATGTCAAGGATGACATGATCTCGGAGCTGTGCGATCTAAGCCGGGACTTGATGCTGTCCATCGATATCCTCCCGGTACCCACAGACGAAGCGGTGCGTGAGATCCAGAACCGTCTGCTTGGCGTGGAGACCAATGTGACCAACTGGCAGAGACGCCAGAATGCCAACAATAACTTTTCTGCCATTGTGCCTTATGATATGGAACTGCAAAGAAAGGAAACCAAAGAGATGCTGGATGACCTGACCACCAGGGATCAGCGGATGATGTTCGGCATCCTCACCATGGTGCATATGGCAGACAGCAAGAAACAGTTGGATTCGGATACGGAGAGCATCCTGTCGGTGGCAAGAAAGCATTTATGTCAGATGGCAACCTTGAAATGGCAGCAAGTGGATGGACTCAATACGGTACTGCCTTATGGCATCCGCAAGATCAATGCCCTTCGTACCCTGACCACAGAATCCACCGCAGTGCTGATCCCCTTCCATACTCAGGAGATCATGCAGCCGGGCGGTATTTATTATGGGCAGAATGCGGTGAGCAAAAATATGCTGGTGGCAGACCGGAGGAAGTTATTGAATGGAAACTCTTTCCGATTGGGTGTCAGCGGTTCAGGAAAGAGTTTCTCAGCAAAAGAAGAGATCGTGGACCTTGCCCTGTCTACGGAAGATGACATTCTCATTTTAGATCCGGAGTCGGAATTCGGTTCTTTGGTGGAAGCGCTGAACGGGGAAGTGATCTCCATTTCTGCAACGTCCCATACCCATCTGAACGCACTGGATATGGATTCTTATCGTTTCCATAGGCAGAATCCATACCCATCTGAACGCACTGGATATGGATTCTGCCTATGGAAACGATAAGAATCCACTGATCGAGAAGTCGGAATTTATCCTGTCTTTGTTTGAGCAATTAGTAGGGGCAGGAAATCTGTCCGCCAAGGAAAAATCCATCCTGGACCGCTGTACCGCAGATGTGTACCGGGAATATATCCGAAGCGGCTACCAAAGCGAAGTACCGACCTTGAAAGATCTGTACCGACAGCTCATGCTCCAGCCGGAAGAGGAAGCCAGGGGACTTGCCTTGTCTTCGGAATTGTTCATCAATGGAAGCCTGAACACCTTCGCCCAGAAAACCAATGTAAATACGAAGAATCGCATTATTGCCTATGATATCCGGGAACTGGGAGAGCAGCTCATGCCCCTGGGGATGCTGGTCACCTTGGACAGCATCTTCAACCGGGTGATCCAAAACTGGAAGAAAGGAAAGACTACCTGGATCTTTGCCGATGAGTTTTATCTGTTGTTCCGCTATCAGTATAGTGCGGACTTTTTCTACCGGCTCTACAAGAGAATCCGTAAATACCATGGATTTGTCACAGGTTTAACGCAGAACGTAGAGGAACTTTTGAAGTCGGATACGGCAAGACTGATGCTGGCAAACAGTGAGTTTTTGATCCTTTTAAACCAGGCGACCACAGACCGGGATGAACTGGCCGTCCTTTTGAACATTTCCGAGAACCAGTTATCCTATATCACCAATGTAGGCGCAGGGAAAGGTTTGATCCGCTGTTCCGGAAATCTTGTGCCATTTGAGAACAGCTTCCCGAAGAACACGAAGCTGTACCGCTTGATGACGACAAAACCAGGGGAATGCTAGTAAAAAAGATATTTTTGTGTGGTGCTGCTGAACGTTCTTCGGCAGCATCCTTTTGGGAAGGAGGGAATGTAGATGGAAGAAAAAAGCGTAGAGATTCCAAAAATAAAAGGACCGCTTCGGGAGCAGGACAGTATCCGGGCGTTGCTGGAGCTTTTGGAACAACAGGGCATGGAGCAGGAAAAAGGGGATGTGATCCGCATGGCAGATCATATTGATTCCATGGAAATGCAGCTCGGAACCGTCTTGAAGGAACTGGGAGAGGTGAAGAAGCAACTGGGCGTGATGCAGGAAAGCAAGGTTAAGCTCTTTGCAGTGAATACGATCCAGAAAGCAGAACATCAGGTGAAAACACTTCGCTTTCAGGTGGGAGAATGGAAACGAAAGTTTGTGGAACGGGCAGAACAGGCGGTGTTTGATTTTAAAGAAAAGAGAAAAGATGCCCTTGCTTCTGCGGTAAAGGGCATGCACCTTACCCAAGGCTTGCAAAAGCTGCAGTCTTCCCTACATACGGTCATGCTGTCGATGGATCAGAAGATTGACCGTATGGGGAGTATGGCGGAGGAACTGCACGTTGCCAAAGGGCATCTGAAAAACGCATTTTTGGAAATGAACGGAAAAGATACCGCAAAGATCACAGAGCGCAATCCGGAACAGGGGATCATCTTTCAAACCCAGAAGGTGTTATTCCAATCCATGCGGAGCATCCATAAGCTGGAACAGAAAACGGAACGATTGCAGCAGCAGATCGGGAAGCTGGAAGAAAGACAAGGAAAACAGGCATCTTTAAAAGATACCTTGCAGGAGCTTCGGCAGGAAACAGCACCTCGTCAGCTTGGAAAAGAAGAAAAACAGAAGGCAGCGATCCGGTAAAGGGGAGGTGAAAGCTATGAAAGAAGAAACAACCATTACCTTTCTTGCTTCGGAGTGCGGGGAGTTCCATGGGATGGGAGAATGCATCGAATGTACTTCTTTAAAAGAGGCGTTCCGGCATTACCAGAGATTTTGCAAGCGTTCCCCTCAGATGGTTCCGTCTTTGGAGTTTTCTCTCCACCATGCAGACGATCCGCTGTATAACGAGGGAGAATATCCATTAGCAACCGGGGAGAAGGGAAAAGAGTTATTGTCCTATGTTCCCTATTATGCCAATCATCCGCTGGTTCAGGAAGCGGTAAGGGAACTGGAAAAGCTGGAAGAACAGCAGAAGAGACAAAAGAAACAGAGTAGGGAACGGTAATGCGATACAGGGAGGTGTGTGTTTGAAAGACATCAAAGAGAAGGTACGGGATAAGAACCCGAAGATCCGCAATCCTGCCTCCCGGCTTCCCAAAGAACTGGTGCGTTCTGCCATGCTGGAAACGAAAGAGAAATCCCGGATGGCGGCAGACAAGGTGGGAAGAGAAACCGGAGAGGAATCTCCGGTGGAATACGCCGGAAACCGGATAGAACGGGCAGAACAGCGGGCTGGAAAGGAAAGTGCTTCGGCTGCCTATCGTGGTGGAAAGAAGTTGGCAGTGAAAACTTATGAGAAGATAAAAGAGCAGAGGCAAAGAGAAGCCGTTACAGCCACGTTGGACAGCGAAACAGGAAGCGGTGGAACATCTGGACAGACAAGGGCAAAGAAAGGGCGCACAGGAGCCGGAAGGAGCATCAAGATCAAACCGGAAGCAGAGAAAACAGTCAAGGAGGCCGGAAACCGGACAGTAAAAACAGCGCCCCGTATGGTGAAAGCTTCCCCGGTTTCTTCCCAAAAGGTGAAAACCCAGGCACTCTTACAAAAAAAGCAGGCTTTCCAATCCATGAGGGCAGCCAGGGAAGCGAAACGGGCTGCCATGCGATCTGTCCAGACAGCCAAGCAAAGTGCCAAGACTGCAAAAACAACTGCCAAGGGATTGAAAGCCATGGCGGAAGCAGCGGCCCATGCAGTAAAGGCAGCGTTTGCAGCGTTGATGGCAGGAGGCGGTACGGTATTTGTGATCTTGATCCTCATTGTGGGGATCATTGGCGGTGCTGCGTTTATCGGGAGTTCCCAGAGCAGCGAGCCGCTGAGTGCGGAAGTCCTGGCCCATACCCCGGCGATCCAGCGGTATGCCAGTGAATTTGGAATCCCGGAATATGTGCCTGTCATTCAAGCCATCATGATGCAGGAAAGCGGAGGCAGGGGAACGGATCCCATGCAGGCCAGCGAGTGTCCGTATAATACCCAGTATCCCAATACGCCCGGTGCGATTCAGGATGCAGACTATTCTATCAAGGTGGGTGTACAGTATTATGCAGATTGTGTCCGGGAAGCCGGATGTGAAAGTCCACAGGATATGGACAAGCTAAAACTTAGTTTACAGGGCTATAATTATGGGAATGGGTACATCTCATGGGCAATCCGGAACCATGGCGGTTATAGTGAAGCCAATGCGCTGCAGTTTTCCCAGGAACAGGCAGCCGCCCATGGTTGGCCAAGGTATGGCGATCCGGAGTATGTCCCCCATGTGCTTCGGTATTATTCTGGCGGGGGATTGTTTGCCGGACTTTTTGGAAATGGGCAGCTCGTAACCATTGCGAAAAGCCAGTTGGGGAACGAAGGCGGCCAGAAGTTCTGGTCGTGGTATGGATTTGACAGCAGGGAGGAATGGTGTGCCTGTTTTGTGTCCTGGTGTGCAGACCAGGCAGGACTCATTCAAAGCGGCGCTGTACCCAAGTTCTCCCTTTGTACAGATGGAAAGAATTGGTTTCAGAACCAAGGAAGATGGCAGGGGGCTGGAAGTATGCCAAGTCCCGGTGCGATCATTTTTTTTGATTGGGATCACGATGGAACGTGCGACCATGTAGGAATCGTGGAACGCTGTGACGGAACAACCGTCTATACCATAGAAGGAAACTCAGGGGATGCGGTAAGAGAGAGAAACTATGCGATCCGTTCCGGTTCCATTATGGGATATGGAATGGTAGTTTATTAGAAACAGGAAAATGAATGATAGATGGAATTGTAGAGTTTGAATAACAATGCTATAATAGGAAAGGAAGGCAGGGCAGATGTCCTGCCTGTTAAAATCTGAAAAGTACAATCGTAAGATTGATAAAATAGAAGAACTGGGGAGTGGAATGTTTGAAACGGGAAGAGATTTATGAATATGTGAAGAAACAATACGGAACCGTTCCGGAATATCTATGGAAGGAATCACCGGAAAGTGCAGTGCTTCGGCATAAGAATGGAAAATGGTATGCGGTGTTAATGCAGGTTGAAAAATCCAGACTGGGATTAGAAGGAGATACGAAAGTAGATATCCTAGATGTAAAGTGTGATGCGGATATGGTCGGACTGTTGACACAGACCTATGGATTTTTACCGGGATATCATATGAACAAAAAGTACTGGATCACCATGCTGTTGGACGGAACCGTAAGTGAGGCGAAAATCTTAGACTTTTTGGATATGAGTTATGATTTGATTGACGGGAATGTTTAATGTAGACATTTTCATTTTGAAAATGTCAGATGCTTTTGGTTTAAGGAAGGGTAAAAATATCTTGCATTTTTAAGCAGGTGAAGTATAATATTATCAACAAAATTGAGTTTGCAGAAAGAAGGCATTTTTATGAAACTTGTAGGAAACAGAAAATTCACATGGGGAATTTGTAGCATTGGCATTTTATTAGCAATAGTAAGCACCTTTTTCTTACCTCAGATTATTCCTGTTCATTTTGCAAATGGAATAGCAGATGGTTTCGGAAATAAAATGGAAGTTTTTTTATTTCCTATTTTGTTGTTTATAATTACACTTTTGACTGGAAAAGAAAAGATCAAATATTTTCTGACACATTCTAAAACATTTTTGACAGATGTGCAGTATAATTTGATGATAGATGGTGTTCTCGGAATTATTTTGATTGCAGAAATTTATGTTATTTATGCTTCATTTGTTTAAGTGTTTCCAAAGAAAATTTCCAGTTTGCAGAACTGATAAACTGAATACAATTAAATATTCACAGTTATATTAAGCAGGAAAAAGTATCCTGCTTTTTTGTACCCAAAATTGAATATGGAATTTTAAAGCACTTGCCATTTTAACTTTTAAAACTGTTAGTTGCTTTTACTTTTTTTGGTCAAAATATTTCTTACATTCTTCTTGTAAGTAAAGTAGTGTAATAAATACCTTATCTATCGAAGTTGCAGCAAAACAAGAAAATCAGATAATGTTATACTTGGTTGACAGATTGACAAGAGATGTTGGTTGTTATTTTAATGTTTTGGGGATATATTTTTCTCATCCAACAGAAAGGAAGATTTTGCGTATGAAATTTAATGAGAAATTAATCGAAATCAGAAAAAAACAAGGATTATCGCAGGAGGAATTGGGAATGGAATTATAAGTATCTCGCCAAACCATTTCTAAATGGGAGACAGGAGTTTCCCAAACAAAAGGATATTAAGGAATAATCTGTGTTTACCTGCTTGCGAATAAAAGAATAATGCTAGTTAGAGATACCGCATAAATGTGCTGGTATCTCTTTTTCGTTGGCTTGAAACAACATATTATTTCATTTCTGCTTGATTACTCTAAACTTATCGGGATATGATTTGTCAAGGGCTTGTTGCGTAAGCAATGCTTAGTACCCTTTACAAATTATGGACGGTTAAGTAGCTTTTCAAAAGCAGAAAAAATAGTAATCTTAAGATTTTGAAATATTGTAGCAGGTAGTGGAAAATGGTATAATGTAAATACAGAGAAATATATAAATCGGAATTTGTATTTAACAATCAATAAATTGAAAGGGCTTAATCTTATGACTAAACAAAAGAAGGTGATTTGGATAATATTGGGAATAATTATTTTTGTGTTTAGTGTTTTTTTAGGACTTGGATATTTAGGTCAAATAACAGGTGGAAATAGTTTAATCCAAAGAACAGAAATGAACGATAAATATGTTCCAGAAGAAATAACAAATTATTATCCAAGAGAAAATTTAAACTCAAAAGAAAATTTACTTTCTGATAAAAATTATGCAAACTCGATACAGGATGCTTTGTTAAGTGCCTCTATTGAATTTGAACAAGGCGAAGAATATAAAGCACATATTGATAAGATTATAAAGGAGTTTGAAAACGAAAACTATAAAAGTGTTTTGTATATATCAGAAAAAAACGATATAGAGTCAAGTTTGACATTTTCAAAATTCAAAATTAAGGAAGTAGATGGTAAAAAGAGATATGCTTATATTACAAGTGTACATGAGGTTATAAAGAAAGACCGTCCGTATGACAAAGATACGATGTCGTTACTAAAATCACAGTTAGCATTAAGTGATAGCTTGCAAGACTTAAATATCAGTCCAGATAATAGTCGCTTTTTATATGGATTTGTACATGATGAAGATATTTACAATACAAAAATAGAAAATAAAAAACCCGATGAAATTATTTATTTTGAACTTTGTGAAAAGCCTTTCTATTTTTGGTATTATGAAAATTTTCAAAGCGATAAATCTGGAAAATCTTTAAGTATAGAAATTGAAAGATAGAAATAGAACAATTCCAGGTTGTAGAGGTGATTAGAATGAAAAAACTATATTGCATGGAGAACTGTGGTACTGAAATAAAAGGTGGAATACCTAACGAATGTTCTTGTGGAGCTGAATTTGATTTAGCAGGTACAAAAAACATAAAAAAAATAATTACAAGCATTATATTCTTTGTAATAATAATGTCTCCGCTGATTATTCTTATTCACTTTGGCAGACAATATTTACAATCGTCAATTATTTTATATGCTTTACTCCTGATTCTAGGTATTTTTTGGTGTCGTATCGTACAAACTATTTTAGTTCGTCTTGGGTTAGTAACTATGACGAACATTGAAATTAAATAACAACAATAACATCTTCATAACTCTACTGAGCAGGAAATCTGAAAAGATCTCCTGCTTTTTTGTTAAAAAAAGAATAAAAATCTAATTGTCCGCATAAACACAGGGATTTTAAGCAATATGAATGAAAATATAAAAGAAATTTACCACTAATTTACTACGAATGAAAGAACTTTGATACGACAAAGAAAACAGCATAAAGAAAAACGAAATTGGCATTTCATACAGTATATGAGATGTCTTTTTGGTGCTGTAACACAGCATAATTTCGTCTTTTTTCTGCTTGATTATCTATCATTTTTTAGAGCATGAATTGTCAAGAGCTTGTTGCGTAAGCAATGCTTGCACTCTTGATAAGGCATGGGATAAAAAATATTCTGACAGATAGCAGAAAAGTAATGACCTGAAATGAGGTAAGTGCTATAATATATTTATCAATTTTGGAAAACGTGGAGAGATATATGAAAAAGATATTAGAAAACACAGTATTACTAATGATACTGCCATGGATATTTGTGTGGGGAATACTTTGTATCTTAGAAAAGAGAAAACGGAAAAATGAAAACGGAAATAAAGATGAAAATAGATATGTTATACAAAATGATGATATATTCTTTCCCCTTTTTTCGTTAGGTATGTTTTTATTTTCATTTTGCCTTTTTTATTCGGTGTTTTTTACTGAATTTGATATATCAGTAGTAATATCAGTTTCTGCTTTTGTAATATTTTTTGCTATTTTAACATTAGATAGTGCAATCTGGAGAGTAATCGTAGATGGTGATATAATCAAATACCGTTCATTTTATGGGATTACTAGGACATATAATTTTAATGATATTACCAAAGGAGTTTATACTAAGAAAGGTTCTTTAAAAATATATATTGAGGGGAAAAGGATTTTTACATTTTATGATAATTTAGAATTTTCTTTATTTGAAAATCAAATGAGAAAAAGAAAAATTCCTTTAGAATATAAACGCAAAGAAAAATAATAAGGAAATTCCTCAAAATTTTATATCTAATTTTGGATTATTCGCATAACCACTATACTTTCAAGCATTTTGGAGGAGACTGTGAGAAAAAGTCTGTAAATAAGATTCTTCTATGATATGCAAGGGTGGCAAGCCTGAAAATCAGGCTTCTCACCCTTGTTTTATATATAACAGTTGTTGAATGGCATGTCAAGAGCAGGCGGTTTTCCGCCCGTCTTATTCGCCTGTTTATTCATTACTCTGGGAGGCGTCCTTCGTACATAATACTCAGTTCACCATACACCTGTGCCCAGTTGCGGATCGTACTGGTCCATTTCTTCGTAGCTTCAAATGTGGCAAGATACAGTGCCTTTAATAGAGCTGTATCGCTTGGAAATACGCTTCTCTGGCGATTCAGTTTCCGGTAGGTAGAATTCAGGGATTCAATAGCATTTGTAGTATAAATCACCGTTCTGACCGTCGTTGAAAATTTAAAGATCGGCGAGATTGCGTCCCAGTTATCCTTCCAGCGCTTCATGGAATTCGGATATTTCGGTGTCCATTTTTCTGTTACACGCTCTAAGGCTGCCAGAGCTTTCTTTTCATCTGTGGCCTGATAAATGGTTTTCAGATCCGTAGCGAAGGCTTTTCTGTCTTTATCCGGGACATATTTCAATGTGTTTCTTACCTGGTGTACAATACAGCGCTGGTATTCCGTCTTTGGAAAAGCTGCTGCGATCGCTTCTTTGATTCCGGTTAAACCATCGGCACAGATGATTAATACATCTTTGACACCACGATTTTTCAGTTCATTCATAACGGAAAGCCAGTATTTTGCGCTTTCGTTATCGCCAACACTGATGGTTAAAACTTCTTTTTTTCCTTCCGTGTTGATTCCCAGAATCACGTAAGCAGCAAGCTTTCGGATCACGCCATTATCCCTTACAGAATAATGGATTGCATCAATGTAGAGAATGGGATAGACCTCGTCCAGTGGCCGGTTCTGCCAGTCTTCGATCTGTGGCAGGATCTTATCAGTCACATCAGAAATAAAGCTTTCAGAAGTTTCAAAGCCATAAATATCTTCGATGGTTTCGGAAATCTGCCGGGTAGTCATTCCTTTGGCATACATGGAAATGATCTTCTGATCAATATCGGAAATATCTTTCTGACGTTTTTTCACAACCTGTGGTTCAAACGTTGATTTGCGATCCTGTGGCACTTCGATTTCCATCGAGCCATACCGGCTGTTGACCTGTTTCCGCTTATAACCATTGCGATAATCATCATTATCTGAGCGTTCGGATTTTTCGTAACCAAGATGATCATCCATTTCAGCTTCCATCATTTCCTTAATGGTGCCGCCTAAAAGATCCTTGAGCGCATCCTGAATGTCTTCTGCAGACTGGATATCGTACTCTTCCAGGAGCTGATGGATGATGTTTCGTTTTCCTTCTGTCATTTGTACACGATGTACAGGTTTCTTTTGTCTTGCCATAATAAAAGGCCCTCCTAATGATATTTATTGTATCATAGAAGAACCTTATAAACATTATTTTACAGAAAAAGTTTCATACTCTCTTTTGGAGTATAGAAAACCATTCATTTTACCACTAATTTACCACGATTGAATGAGCCTTGATATGACTATAAAATAACACCCAAAAGACATCATTACATGTTGTCTTTTTAAAAAGCAGTCAATCCTAAGACTAACTGCTTTGTGTGTATGGATATGGAATTGCTTCTAATCTTGAATAGGTATCCAAATTTCAATAACTGAATTATCTCTATTCCAATGGAAACGGTAATCATATTTTTCAAAGTGCAGGATAATATTTTTTATAGGGGTATATGGTGTATTAGGAATAATTTCCTGATAAATTTTTCTATAAGTTTCATATATTTTCCCCATAGCACCAATATGCTCCACGACCAAATATTTATATGACGGTATTTCTTTATACAGAAAGTTGTCTGGAAGAATAGTTCTCTTTATGAGACCATTATACTTTGGTATAGAACAGAAATAATAAAGGTTTCCATTTCTTCGTTCCATAAAAGCATATTTTACCCAATTTCCCGATTGTGAAAGATATGATTTCTTCAAACTACTGTTAAATTTTCTCCAAAACTGTGTACTAATCTGAATATTCTTTTTTTGATAATTAGTCAGTTCTACTTCCTGCCCAATAACTGCAAATGCATTTAATTCCTTTATAGAAAAATTCATCATTTTACTTCGTGAGCAGTGATAACGGTATAACTGTACGCATTTACCGTTATAATACAATTATCAATCGTTATATACCAGTTTTTCCCTTTTCTTATGATTTTCGCATTAGAAAGACTGATTTTTTCTTTACACCATTCAATCACGTTTTCTACATTCAAAGATAAGTTCTTTTTAATTCGAATAACGCCAAGTTCAGTTGTATGAAGTCTATCCAAGTTTTCCAGTAATTCATTTGCCATATTTTGACACCTCATTTTTCAACAGATTTATTTGTATATTTCATATCCCAATTATATCATTCTCATATCAGCACTACAATAAAATTTTATGCTTCAATAATCTTGTTAAAAAGTTCTAAGAGTATATCATTTCATCACTCCAATCTATAATTTTGGTAAGAAAAAAGCAGTCAATCCTAAGACTAACTGCTTTGTGTGTATGGATATGAAATTGTCAA
>OBXV01000092.1_pt1 | contig 124542 bp, 114 predicted proteins | sample 1495451 | NCBI WGS metagenome assembly OBXV01 (sample SAMEA2580178, study PRJEB22360) | human gut metagenome | biome: human gut; feature: human-associated habitat; material: faeces | place: Denmark | collected 2008/2010 | reverse complement strand
CTCTCCTGAAGAAAAAAAGCACCGGCACCTTTATTGGCAAAATGAAGCCAAAGAGAGATAAAAATTAAAATAGGCCAAATAAAAAGTATGATAACCAACGATATTGATAAATCAAAAAATCTTTTCAGAAGCAAACAATATATGCAGTTCATTTTTCAAGTAATTGATATTCCGCCAACAAGGCTTCCCAAACTTTGTGTTGTTCAAAACGGTCTACAATTATTGGACGTGCTCTCTCTGCCATAGCTCGTACATCTGTATCACGATGTTCCACAAAATACTTCATAGCGTTATAAAGCGCTTCCTCATCTCGCGGAGGGACAATAACTCCATTAACACCGTCTTCTATTATTTCGTTACACCCGTTAATATCCGTAACGATAGAAGGAAGCCCCATGGCTCCGGCTTGTAAAACAACATTTGGAAAACCCTCGCGATAACTAGGAAAAGCCAATGCATCGGAAGCCGCTAAATAAGGACGTATATCTTGTTGAAAACCGACAAAAGAAATTGAAGAGTGATCCAAAATAATATGTTCTATTTCAGAAGAGACCGGATCCAAGTCCCTTTCAAAAGGCCCAACCAACAACAATCGGACTTCAGGATATACCTTTGTCAATCGGACAAAGGCTAAGACAAGTTCATTAATTCCCTTATCCTTAACAATACGTCCCACAAAACAAAAAGTAAATTTGCCTTCTTCCCTTATTTTTGAAGCTAATAATCTTACATGAATCGTTCGATCATAAGATTCGACATTTACTCCATTAATATTTCCATATAGTATAACTTTCAATGGTTTACTTGTTATATTTTCTCGAACCAATGTCCTCTTTACACCTTCACCTTCTGGAATTATTTTAGTAGCACACCAACAAGTAATTTTTTCCATAGTAAGTAAAAGATGACGAAAATTTCCAGTTGCAGTTTCAAAACGTAAACCAGTAACAGTATAAATCCGATGAGGGACTCCCGTTATCCATGCAGCAATCATAGATAAAAGACTGGCTTTAGGAGTATTGGCATGAACAATATAGGGCTTTTCTTTGAAAAATAAACTTATCAATAAAGCAAGAGATTGAAAGTCTTCCCACAAACTAATTTTACGGGACATAGGAATATTAATAGTCCGAATGCCTTCTCTCTGTGAGATTTCTTGCAAGCTTTCTTCTCCAAAAGCAATACCTACTACTTCATAATAAGTATTCAGAAATCCAAGTTGCCCCCTCAACAAAAGATCAAGACTTGCAGAAATTGTAGTAATACGAATTAACTTATATGCCATACTGTCTTATAAACTCCTAAATATTGTTTTATCATTTTCTCTATGCCAAAATCAGTCGCTCTACCTAAACATTGAAATGCTATTTTATTGTAAAACTCATTGTCACTAAAAAGTTGTTTTATTAATTCAGACAATTCCTGCGCATTTCCCTCTTGGAAAAGGAGCCCATATCCATTTACGATTTCTGCTAATCCAGATACATCTGATGCTATAAACGGTTTTCCTGCCGCCATTCCTTCAAGATTTGAGAGAGAGAGCCCCTCCCAATGAGAAGACATAATAATTACATCTGCAGTTTTCAATATATTAGGAATATCCGAACGTATCCCCCAAAATACAACTCTCTTTTCCACCTGCTCAACTTTTGCAAATTCTTCACACTTTGATCGACGAACACCGTCTCCAACTAACCATAATTTATAATTAGTAGGTAATAATTTCATTGTTCGTATCAATGTATCTTGATCTTTCTGAGGCCTAAATCCCGCTACCATACATAAAATAATATCTTTTTCATCGGTATGAGAAAGTGATTCACGATTCAATGGAATCGCTTCAATAAATTTACTCAAATAAATTCCATTAAATATTGTATAAATAGGATAATATTCCCCTACAAACTTCTTTAAATTTTGAGTTGCCTTTTCTGATATAGATATAATGGCATCGTATTGTCTGTACATCCACTTATCTATCAAACGAAAACCTTTTATTTTCCTTCTTTTATTTGTAGTATTATGTTCAGTTGTTATAAACTTAGCTGTCCTACATCTTTTTAGGAATCTAGCAATAGCAACAAAATATTGACATGCTGTATTATGAGTATGAATTATATCATATTTACCTAAAAAGGACATCAAACGAAAAATATAACAAGGATTATATATAAAACCTCCATACATGAAATCATATATTTTCACTCCATATTCCTCTAATTGTTGTTTAAATGGAGTTACAGTCCCATCAAATAATAGTACATCAACTTCATTTCCTTCTTGAGATAATAAAGGTATAATATCAACAATCAACTTTTCAGCACCTCCTATATGCAGAGAAGTTATTACATGTAAAATTTTCATAAAGATAGATTAATATAAAAGATTATATTTTACTTTTCGACAGATCTCAATAATTGAAATGAGAAATTTTAGAACCAATGTATGTTTCAATGAAAGACCTATTATAAGATTTCTCCAACAAGGAAGTTTGGTCCTAAGTGCTTTATCTAAATGGCATCTCTTTATTTCTTCTTTTAATGCATTTGTTAAAAAAGCCCATCCACCCATTCTTAGAAAAGCGTAATACTGATTCAATTCAAAAACAGACATCGTTTCCTGAAACTGCATATCTGTTCTTAAACATTCTATACCATTAAAATACTCCATAACATATCTTATAAATAAAACTCTGGATTTCAATGCTAATTCAGATGGCTTAGTCATGACAGATCCATCCCTATTCTCATAGAAATATACAGGTCTATTCACAAATGATACGACTTGCGCTTTATATATCAATTGTAGTGTAGCATATGCATCTTCGCCAATCTTCAATTCGCGAGGAACATGTATACTTTCCCACAAACTTTTTTTTATAAGTTTTGCCCCAAGAGACAATGGTAGTTTATCCAACAACATATATTCTATAATTCCTTTCTTGCTATATGAAGACGGAACATTAAAACACATCGGTTTAAATCGGTTATTAAAGCCATAAAACAAATTAGCAATCACTATATCTGATTGATCTACCCAGCATTTTTCAACTAGAATTTTAATGGCATTCTTTTCTATATAATCATCCGCATCCAGAAAAAACAAATACTCACCATTCGCTATAGAAATTGCATTATTTCTTGCTACTACAACACCTGCATTTTCTTGTTTCAGAATCTTTATTCGACCATCTATTAATGCATTTTTTTTCAACAGCATATAAGAGTCGTCTGTACTTCCATCATCTACACAAATAATTTCCAGACAAGTATACGTTTGTTCCAAACAGCTTGAAAGGCATTTATTTAAGTAGTGACCTACATTATATACAGGTATGATGATTGAAATTAGTGGATTATATTGATTATTCATAAATTTTCTCATAACGATGATTTAATATAATCATTCTTTTCTTCAAATATAATTTCCATGACAAGGGGAATAAAGTCATGATACTTTGAAGTATATATATCCTAATTCTAAAAAAGACTATTTTAAAAATATCTATTGTGGACAGTTTACCTTTTATTATAATTATATTTTCTTTGTATAACTCCGCATGATTATTGCTTGAAATACCCGACTCAGCATCAAATAAAACCATACTAATAGGGATATAAGTAAATACAGTATTCTCAAAATACAATTGCCGCAGAAACTTAAAATCAGCAGCTATTTTTAAATCAATATCAAAACATCTATGTTCAAAACACTCTCTCCGAACTAATGTAGCCGGATGGGAAATAGGAAACAGTGAATTAAAGTATTTTAAAGATAATGGTTTAAATACATATTTCCCAAAAGAAAAAGAACATATTATATTACCATAAATAACATCTGATACAGAAATCGCTTTGTTATTCTGATTAACTATATTTTCAATAACCGTATTTGAAGTAAACACATCCCCACTATTTAAGAAATGAATCCATTCTCCTGTAGCTTTATTTACTCCTTTATTCATTGCCTCATAAATTCCTGAATCTGGAGAAGATTCCCAGTATGCAATTTCAGCATCAAATAATCTAATAAATTCTACTGTTCGGTCATTACTATTTCCATCAATAATAATATACTCAATATTAGAATATGTCTGTTCTACAACACTTTTTATTGTCTGGAAAATTGTTTTCTCAGCATTATAAGATACTGTTATTATAGATATTTTAGGAGTGTACACAACTATTTCTTTGAAATTAGAGGTTTATATTTCCAATAAAAATACAACTTAAGAAGTCCAATCTTATTCAACAAGTTTTTCATCTTCTCCTTTTTTGAGAACAATAAAGGATCAGAATTACGATATGAAACTAATATTTGTGGATAGGTAGATGCAGGATAGCTTAAGGGCCGACATATCCATCTTTTATATACACCTTCATAATTATTTAACCACGCATATTCCCACGGTCTAATACCCAACTGAGATGGATCTCTAAATGTCTGAAGTTCATATTTCCGACAAAGAACAGATAAAATTGATTGATCCTCCCTATGTGATATAAAACCCTCAAAATTTGCATGTTTTATAAAATACTCTGGACTTAACAATCGCTCATCCTGACACATTAATAGCCATGATTTTATAAAGTTAACAGAATTAGCTGTTTTTTTTATAAGAAGATAAGTAGCACAAACTTGATTGTTATCAAATTCTTGATAATTCATAATTTCAAAAAGTTCCTTTTTTGTCCACTCTCTTTCCAAGAGCGGCAATTCAAAAGGCATAATATCGATTTTATTTGATTCTAAGACATCGATCAGAAAACGAATATCATTTATATAATATGCTCCTGAATCACAGTAAAACAGATAATCTCCATCTTCTATTTTTGATAACGCCTTATCAATTATGTAAGGTTTCCAAAGCCATAATCCCGCTCCACGAGAATTAGATAATATTTTGTGATTCTTCTTATAAAAACAATCTTCTATATCTTCAGGAGAATATTCAAATACAATATCTACTTTTCCTTTTTCATAAGCAGTATATGTATTCAATTTCTGCTGCTTAACAAATTTTTCGTCAGCATAATTAATAGCTATAATCATTACTCTTATTTTTGATGCGTAATTCGGTCTTCAATAGGAGGCAGATTCATATAATCGCCATACAGTCTAGACAAATATTGATCGGGATTACTCGGTGCTGGAAATTCATATCCCTCAAAATCAATATAAGAAAGAGGGAAAATGTCTTTAAACTCAAAAGAATCAGAAAAACTTGATCCCAAAGCATTATAAAACAGCCAAGACCCACTTTTCTTTTTCAAATACCAGCGAATTAAAGGAAATAGGCAAATATGATTTAAACAATATTGGCATTCAGCAATAGAATGCAAAAAAATATTATTATTTCCCCGAACCCACCTAGCTCCTCTCTCATGTGTCTGACATGTCAATTTATTCACAAATAAAGGCATCTTTTCCACAGGAAAGATGTCAATAAAATACCCTTTATATTTCCAATACTTATCAGCTTTGTATAGCCCCTCTCTTTCATCAATATAACTCACTCTATCTCTAACCTTTCCATAAACATTATAATAATAGGAATCAGTTGAATGATCTTGAAATACATATTTTTCACTATTATTTTTAAGAATCTGTCTCAATTTAACATAATCTGAATACTCCATACTAATATCTAAGTCATCATCCCAAGGAATAAAACCGTGATGTCTGACAGCTCCCAATAAAGTACCATAGGCCAACCAATATTTCAAACTATGCTCACGACAAATGGCATCTACATACAGCAACATATCTAACATTTTCAATTGTTGATTACGAAGGACCGATCCATCCGGGTTATATCGCTGCTTAAGTTCCTCCAATTGCATAAAACATAAATTATTACATTCCATCCTACTACATCATAATATTAAACATCTATTATCTGAGAAGTCTCTTTGCGTTGTTCATATCTCTCCTTCAAATTTTCAAAAAAGAATAAATTGTATTTAAAAATTGGAAGATTAGATAGCCCATCCATTTTAAATAACGAATAAAATGAAACAAAGAACATAAATAATATTTTATTATTCTTTAATGATATCACACTGAACAATGCAGGATAAAGTATCCAATAAGAACAAGTAAACAAGTTGCTAAATCTCAATGTAACTATTCTTATTTCTCCAAAATAAAAAAAAGAGATAAAGTATAAAACATACAAATTCAGAAAAATAAGATTATATTTAGCAGATCGAATGATGCGATCATAATAGATCAAAAATAGAGATGTCGTTAGTAGTCTTTCAAGATACCCTATTGAAATACCATAAAAATTAGCATTTTCATTATCAGCAAAATAAAGATCAACTAAATATTTCACATCTCCTCCTATAGGAGATACCAAAAAAGATAATATTGGCTTTAAATATTGTATCTGAAGTAAAAAAATAATATTTCCTATCAAGAATAAGACCATCAACAATTTTCTATCATATCTTCTTTGTAATATATAATATAATGGAAAAAATACAATAGAAGATGTATGGAAAAGCAACCCTATACTATTCAGAAACATGTATTGTTTAGTTTTTCTACTTTCTATGTATTGGATGGATAATAGAAACAATGCTATAGAAATAGAGTTTCGCAATAAATCTATCTGAGTAGCAAAACCTCCCATTACTAAAAAGACGAGAAATCCCAAAGAATAAATCCTCGCATAACGCATCAACAATTTATCTACTGCATACAAATAAAAAGCAACAATCACTAATTGCAAGGCAAAATAGTTATCACAAATACTTTTAATTAGAGAAGCAAAGACAACAAACCCTCTTTCAAAGCCGACTATTTTTTCCCAATAATTCACATCACCAATCACAGGCAACGAAAGAAAGAAAGGGTAATAACTCATCCAATCCCAACCTATAAATCCGCGACACCCCAAAAAAATCAAATATGAAAAAACACAATACAACCTAACACTTTTAGCTACATTATTTTGTTTTTTATACAATTCTATTATTAAGCAAATAATCAAAGAAACAACATAAATAATATACGGATATGAATAACACATAAATATTTATACAGATTTTATTTCTAGCAGTTTATGTTTCCTGAATAGTATTATATAGAGAAAAAGAGAAGAATTTATATATAAAAATGGAATTAAAAGAATATATTTCCATCTTCCACTCATATATAAACAAGAAATTATTTCCCATTTGTTTCTTAATATCTCTTGCTTAAATCTGATTTTATCATCTATCTCCATCCGATCTAAAAGTGGAATAAAATAGTCCAATAAAGTATTAATTCTATCACAGCAAACAGATCTTGAAAAAGCAAGAGAAAAATGATTTTCCCTTAAAAAGTTATTAAAAAAAACAATAAAATCAATTCCGGTACAGACACGTTTAAAAGAGATTGTGTTCATAATTGAACCCACTCTTCCTGCATCATAGTTATATATTTTAAGAGGAAGATAAACTACAGTATTTGCATAAGCAAAAAGTCGTGTCAAAAAGTCTCCATCTTCATGGTATATTCCAGACCTAAATTTCAAATTGAACAACAATAAGAATTCGCGTCTGAACAAGTATCTCCAAACGCTATAAGTTCTATTACTACAGAAAAAATACTGGCCAGAAACTTCGACCCCCGGAGTAAGACTCGTTTCCGTATTTATAGTATGGCCTTCAGAGAATAATGTTCCATCACAAATCAAGACATCCGAAGATTGCTGATCAATAATTGATAAGATACTAGCAAGGCTTCCTTGTTCTATGTAATCATCACTATCAACAAACCAAATATACTCTCCCCTAGCTCTTGAAAGTCCTGTATTTCTCGCTTCACTCAGCCCTCGATTCTCTTGATTCACCACAACAATATTATCATATAAAGAGGCAAACCTATTAACTACAACCATGCTATTATCCTTTGTACCATCATTTACTATGATGACTTCAAAGAAATGAAGAGAACATTCCTCCTCAAATATACTACCTAAACATTTAGAAATATACTCCTCAACATTATAAACAGGAATCACAATAGACAATAACATAAACAGCTCATTATTAAATCAAACACAAAAAATACAATATTTCCATCATAAAAATATTCTTTTTACTCGACATAAAAAAGTCCGCATTCCAATATCGAAACAGTAGAAAAAAGATATACTAACAAGGGCATAGACTAATAAAACTCCCAAAGCATATTTACACCAAGAGAAAACACCAATCACGCAAAAATCTTTATATACATAATCCCCAAGGAACATAGAAATGATAAAAGATAATGTAATTAGCAATATCAGTTTAATATATACACTAAAATAGGTATACACTTTTTGCTTAAATCCACGTTTAAATAAAAAATAAGGTTTCCAAATAGTGACTACCACCACTAAGCTTATGACCACTCCACCAACAATACCTGTAATACCACAGTAATAGCCTAAAAAAATTGAACATCCTATATTTAAGCATGCTTCAATGATAGGAGCATAGATATCATGATATAAGCCATACGCTCCCAAGAAAATATCACAAGTACGAGTTAAAGTTATAAAAGCATAAATGATCAATATAATCAAAGTTGCATTCGATAATAAGTACTCTTCACCAACCCACAAACAGACAAAAGAATTTGATAGCTCATACATACAGAAACAGCACACAGAGGCAATCCATATTCTAAAAGAATTTATCTCCCAAAATATCCTCATAATTTTCTCCATATCATTTTCCGCAACCAAATTCCCCACACCAGCTCCTACACTATTAAGAATCGCATTCAATAAAAAGGACACACCGGTAACAATCAACATATAATTCCCATAAATGGCAACAAGAGTTAAAGAAGTATATGCATAAAGTATAAGAGGGCTAGTTTGGGTCAGAACGAAACCACTAAATTTATGAAAGAACAGTTGTTTTGTACGAATTATTATACCCGGATATTTCTTACTTAACTTTTTGCCTGAAGAAGGGATACCCTTCAACCATGGATACTCTTTCCTTATTATCAAATTCAGCCCAAAAGAAGTAACAAATGCCATTATAAACTCTATCAGCAACCAATATATATATCCATGATCGGAATAGTACACAAACAAGATTTGCAAACAAACCTTTACAATTCTACATCCTTGGATAGCAAAAGTTATTTTATACTCCTTCTGATCTGCATTTAAAACGATCTGCTGATAATTAACAAAGTACCCTAAAAGAGAGCTTATAAGTAAAACTATTAAAGAAGCATATGTGTACCACAATGGAAAACTTATATTAGAAAACATTAAGGGGAAAAATAACATAAGTATGCCTGCCCCTCCGATAACCAAAAAACCAATTTTACGATACAACCACCCTTGTAAAGATACAATTTCGTTTATAGTTCTCTTATCATTTGCAAATAAAGGACCATACAAAGCATATGATACAGCAGCTCCAATCCCCAACTCTGCAAGATTCAAAAAGCTCAATAAATTTACAATTGTAGTATTTAATCCCAGAATTTCAGATCCTAAATAAGAAATAAAAATTCTTCGGGAAATAAAGCTAAGCAATAAATTAGCAACATAGAAAAACAAAGCTACTTTTGCATTCTTAAGGGTTTTATTAGTTCTAGATTCCATTACAGATATTATCACAGAGAAATAAATGGTTAGCATCCAAATTTGACGTGTAGCCTAAGGAAAGCCGCCACAAGGCGGTTTCCTAATAAATAACGTCAAAAAAAATACTTATTTTTAATATTTGTTATTAATCCAGTCTAATTGTCAAGGGTAACAAATGTTCATAATCCCTACGCCCTTTAACAATTTCGCTGAAGAATTTCTTGAAATAATCCAGCACAGGCACACCCTGCATCTTGCATGTTGAGATGATGGTATGATATACCGCCGAGACGCGGGCTATCCTGTCACTTCCGAAGAATAACAAGTTCTTCCGCTCACCGGCCAAGGGGCGGATAAAACGTTCGGCAATGGAATTGTCGATTGAATAAGAGCCGTCATTCAAGTAGGCGAACAGCCGGATCCAAAAAGTATTCATATAATTTATGCCCTTCTCCACCAACTCTCCACGGGGCGGATGACCGTCACTGAGCAGGACGTCAAGCTTACTGCGTAACTTTATGATTATTTCCTTGGTCTTTAAATTATTCCGGCAAAGCCTTATCTGTCCGGGGGACAACCTGCCCTCCTCATACCTGCGTTCAAGTTTGTAAAGCTCACCTATCAGTTCCAATATGAATGCGGCATCCTTGTCATCGCCCTGCTCCAACGCATACTTAAATTTCGCACAGGCATGGGCCATGCAACAAAGGTGCTCTATATCGACCATATGGTCATCCGGATACATATAGACATTGTAGCCGTCTGACTGAAGGGTTTTCACCCGGCTGTCTCCCAAGATATGCTTCAGGGCATCCCGTCCCCCGGAACCGTCCTCATAGCAATAGATTACCACTTTCGACGGTCTGTTGACCGGACACCAGATATATTTCTTCTTATAGCATCCCTCAAGCTTTACCCGGCACCAGGTTTCATCACAGTTCACAATGGAGTCCTTCTCCAGACAAGTATTCTTAAGACAAGTAACCAGCCCACAGAAATGAATGGAGCCTTTCTCCAGCCAATTGGTCAGGCTCATACGGCTCAAACACATGGATTCACCGGACAACCTGTACATCTCACGATAAAGAGGGGGGCAAGAACATATTTGTTGAAAGCTGGGAAAGCACCGGAGACGTGCGTTCCCGGAACAACGTCAATGATTTCAGGCTGACCACTGAAAGGGAAACAGCCTTCGTGGATTTTCCCGTTCGACGTCTTATAGCGGATAACCTCGTAATCATGCTCCACCAGCCTGCTTATCTGCTCGTATGCATATTTACGGAAACGTTTGATGATCATTGCGCCTGCGGGCAGTTGACAAATATCACTGTTGTGACAAACCGTATTGTCGGCACTCATGGTCCGATAAGAAAGTCCTTGACGATAAAGACGGGACTCTTTTGATTTTGCTTCCGCACCCTCTTCCTCCACCGCTCCCCCACCATGATCCGGAGACGGAGATTCGATGGATTGCGGAGTACCGTCGAAATCATCCCTGTCACGGGCATGGTCCTCTCCGTCCTTCACACTCTTTTTACGGATTCCCTTCTGGCTCTTGCACCCATAAAGGTTCTTGTTGCGGACTTTTAGCCGCTCTTCCAATGCTGTTATTTTAGACAACAGATTACTGACCAGCTGTTTATAATCGTCACGCTCTTTTTCTGCAGCCATGGCAGCCTTCTGCAAAGACAACAGTCCGTCAACCTTGGACAACAGTTCATCTATCCGGGCCTCGTCACGTCGGATGCGTTCAGCGTCCCGCTCACGGGCAGCCATCAGCTCCATTATCATTTTTGATTTTTCGTCAGGGGGCATATCTGAAATGGGTCTGCAAAAGGTTCCAGAGTCTCCTCCCGTTCCTTAAGCTTCCTTGCGGAAGAAAGCAGTTTCATTCTTTCCAACTCATTCATATTCAGTATTTTGTTCCTTCAAAGATACAAAAATACAATAAAATAAAAGAATGTTTTCGCTACTCTTTACTTGTTAATTATTTGACTCTCATCCTTTTAACGACAGGGGATTCCAACAGGGAATGACATCCTGCCAGTTGATTGAATAAATCTTTTCATCACCATTATAGGCTACATACATAAACTTGTATCCGGGCTTGAAACGTCTCTCAAACATGCTGTAAAACATTTGATCATAACTGAACAGGAGAACCGGACGTAAATCATTGGACATCACGATAAAGACATCACCGTCTTCCGGTCCACGATCCAACTGCTGATGGATTATGGATAAAACCTTATCATATTTATAGCGCATATCATGGAAATCACGGACAAAGAAAAAGCGGTTTAGTCCTGTAATATCCAACATAAGCCCTCCAGTTTCTCTACTAAGATTTTCAAACCTTCGTAGCTTAAGTTTTTCTGACTGATATGACCACCATTGCTTATGTGGAGTCTACCAAGATTCGAAGTTCGGTATGCGAAAAAAACCGAGTATCCACTTCCGGCTTTCCGTCCTGAATTGAGGAAGGAATTTCCTTCATTTCTGATTCTGGTGAGGGAGAACCCAAAACTTGAATGGGAACTATCTTCTATCGGGTATCCTTGTACCATTTTGCAAACAGGTTATAAGGAACTTTGTTGGATATATAGAATTTCTCAATCGAAACACCAGAGGGAATGTCTTCCAATTTATAGCGCACAAACAGACGCTCTAAATCATTGCAACTATATATAAACTTTGCTTTTCATTTAACGAAAGCAAAGTTCTGACTTTTATATCGTTTATCATATACGTCATTCTTGGACGCTAACAACTAAAATAAAAAATATCTTCATAACTTACCTTTCAAAAATGTCTTTCACAATAATCTATAAATTAACTAATGCATTTTTAGTTACAGACTTAACAAAATCTCAACCAATTTATTATTTTCTTCTTCCCCCCTTACCGCTATGCGAATATAGTTTCGACCACCAAAAGCCTTTTTCGTACCACAGTCCTTTATCAATATATCATTTTCACAAAGTAAGATGCGAGTTAATTCAGATGAGGTATATTTATTCGTAACTTCACATAAAAAGTAATTTGCTTGAGAAGGAATAACACGAAGAAAACTAATTCTCTGCAAAGACTTAAAGAAACGAGAACGTTCTGCTACAAACTTTTCACAAGCCATCTTATAATCTGATTCATACTTGCCGAATATCTGCATATAGAATTCAGCAAACGAATTAATATTCCATATTGCTACATTCGTCTTCATCCAAGAAATCAATTCTATATCTGAGGTAGCAAGCACTCCTAAACGAAGTCCTGGAACTCCATAGGACTTAGATATGCTTTTCATTACAATCAGATTAGGATATGATTCTAACAGCTCATTATAAAGCAGACTACTATTTAAACCATCCACTGCAAAATCGACAAAAGACTCATCAACTATCAAATGGATATTTCTCCTTTTAGCCCAAAAAGCCAATTCCAAAAGATCTGTTTTAGAAATAAAATTACCAGAAGGGTTGTCCGGATTAACCAACAATAAAGAAGAAATATCTTTATGCTCAAAATAGAGTTGAATATCCTCTACTGTATAAGAGAAATCAATATTATCAGGAATATAAGAAATTATAGTCCGGCTCTCTCGCCTATTTGGATATTCTTCAAAAGTAGGATAAATAACTCCCAAATTGCCATCTAAATATGACATTAAACTTTTTATAAGCTCAGCTGCACCATTTCCAACACAAATATACTCCTTTTTTACACCAAAATATTTGCTCGCCAATAGGCTATTAACTCCCATTCCTGAGGGATATTCAGTCAATAATGTATCAAAATTGGCTTTCATCTCCTCTCGCATTTTCCGAGATGGGAAATAGGGATTTACTAAATAGCAAAAATCAAGCAAACCAGGAAAACGCCAATAACCTCCAAAACGTTTTTGATAAAGAGACAACTTACCAGAAGAGTCAGCAAAAAGAGTTTCAGCAATATCCAAATCCTGAACATCGTCTATTTCATACCATTTTTCACCAGTTAAAGGTAACGCTTTTAAGTCCGTATTATCAAGTAAAGTAATCACACGCAACACTTGCTCATAATACTCATTATTTCCCCAAGCTATAGAATAAGCCTCAAGAAAAGGAACATATTTACTCCTCGAAAACTCCTTGCTAAATTTGTAAACATTGACCGTTTTATAGTATGAACTTACATCACTATACTTGAAAGTTTTTTTAGGTACAAAGTTTACAATATTATTTTCCTCATCCAAATGAACCATTGTCCCGTCCATCCACGTTTCATATTTATCAACCAATGCTACATTAGAATCAGGACTATTCAGTATCATATCAAATAATGAATCTTCAAAAATAAGATCCGATTCGATCAATAATGTATCATCTTCTTGAAGTTGCTGTTTCGCTAATGAAAGTGAATAAATATTATTTGTAGTATTGTATATTGAATTTTCAATATATTCTATAGCCAGTCCTTTATACTCCTGCCCAATATAATCACGAAGCTTCTTTCCTTCATAACCTATTACAATTATTACTTTCACCAATGAAAATCTCGACAGTTGAGTCAACAATCGATCTATAAGAGGAACTCCATTAACTTTCACCATACACTTAGTATTGTCCTTGGTCAGATCCCCAAGACGTTTACCCATTCCGGCAGCCAATATAATCGCTTGCATTCTTTCTAATCTTGTTAGCGGGAGCTGTCAAAAGTCTTTTCACTATAGACCACACAGAAGCCACAGATCATCAAAACAGATAATCAATAACTTAAAAGTCATTCTATGTTACTCTGTGTCCTCTGTAGTGAGTTTCGACACACTCTCATTCTTTTTAAAGTTTATTAATTATAATTTCTATCATCATTTGGAGTAGATTCTCATAATCACGACGTCCCGATACGATTTTATTGTCAATACCCGCCTTAGAGCATATCTTGTTTATCATAATAATCAAATAACCAGGCGGCATCTTTTAAGGCTGAATGACAAGAATCCTTCTCTGACAAAATGACTTCCTCCATTGGTATTTTCCAATCAATACCTAAATCTGGATCATCCCAAGCAATAGCTCCTTCACATCGAGGAGCATAAAAATTATCGCATTTATATTGAAAGACCACTTCTTCACTTAAAACAGAAAAGCCGTTGAAAGCCGGGTAAATCGTAAGGCGTGGAAATAATCAATATTTCACGAATCCCCGCCAACATGAGTACAGAGATAAAATAATAGATCATCGGCTTATCAAATATCGGAAGCAACTGCTTACTGACTCCTTTGGTGATCGGATATAAGCGAGTGCCCGAACCACCGGCCAAGACAATACCTTTTATCAATATACTTATTAAAATTAAATTACTAGATCGAAATCATTCCACCTCACTCCAAGGATACGGATTCTCTTGCACATCCTTCAGGCGTTCCATCACCTCACGCTCCTCTTCCGACAACTCTCTGTCCTGCCACGTATCGATGATAGTTTGAGCTTCCCGGGCCAATTCCTCATCGAAAACCTCTCCGTAACAATAAACCAGCAGTTGGACTTTCAACAGAGAGGCAGGCAGATGTTCCAGTACATCCCAGCAACGATCCAGAATATGTTGGATACGCTCCTCCTTGTCACCGTTATTATAGAGAGTCGCATTATATCCCATCAGGAGCGACAGACACAACCGGGCCTCTTCTTCATCACTATCACCATGCTTGTCGTACAAAGCATTAGCCTGAGAAAAAACATCACGATTCAGACGGGTGAATTGATCACTGTAGATCGGCCGACCGTCCATGCCCAGATAGCAAAGTTCATGAGCAGAAGCATAAAGAGCGGAGATTTCTGATTCTAAATAATTCATATCTTGTTATGTTATTTTTCGGTGACAGGTTCGACCAATGAAGGATGGACAAAGGTAGTAGCAACAGCCATAACTCCTTCGATGGTGACTACAACACGACGGTCATTGCGGACACGGACAAACTCGCCCTCCACCCCCTCGAAAAGCCCCCCGGTGATACGCACACGGGTACCCTTGCGGATGTTCAACTCAGAAGGTTCGAAATAAAGCAGGGATTCATCATAATTCGCAGAGACAGCCATGAAATTACGCATTTGGGAATCAGGAACGATGATGGGACGATGATATTCACGATCCATAATGTAACGGATAGGAAGCGTGGCGCTCCTGCTCTCTTTGATGGCATCGATACAACTACGCGAGGAACGGACAAAAACCAGATTATGAACTGCGGGAACAAGCTTACGAACCCGACGCTCGTTTTTAATGGTATATTCGTAGTGCATGGGGATGAAATTCTCGATCCCCTCCGAATTGAGGTACTCCTGCAAAGCCAATTCACGCCCGTAAGTGATACGCAAGGCATACCAGTTCAAAGCGGAAGAAGATAGGATAGATTGAGAGCGCTCCATCGAAGACTCGATAGATGCGGATGTTGTCATGTCGTTCACGTCAGGATGTTCTTTGGGGACACCGGAGTAGCGAAGCATACCTCCCGGTCAAGTTATGTAATGCGGATTTTAATGAAAAATTCAGTGCATCCATGTTATTTAATGACCCTCCACTATCACAGAAGGAGAGGCAGAAAATAGTTATTTATTATAATAGCCTTTAAACGAGGGCATTGAAAACAAAAAGTGTTTCAATAGACGTTCGTTTAATTGAACGCAAAGATAGAGGGTATTTTTAGAACTACAAAATGTTTAATAAAAAAAATGATTTTTTGCCTTTGTCTGTTGTTTTAATATGTTGAACCATAAGTGTTTATGAATTAATAAAAAACAGTTTATTATCTGTCTGATTTTGTTTTCTGTTCTCTTCTGATTTATATACAAAAAACATGTGTTTTTAAACGAACGTCTATTGAAACACTTACTTTTTTCATTAATACAACATTATATATCAGATAATTAGCCTATCAAGAGCGTTCATTCCCTCTTAAATTCCACTTTTATTTGCCTACCGATAGATTCCTTTCTACCTTTGCAACATATTAACAACATTTAGTTATTGATTAAATAAAAAAATCATGAATAAAGAAAATGAATTATTACAGGCAGTGAACAAAAGTGTAAAAAAACGCCAACACTAAAACACAACCTCCTATCACAGAATCTATTAAAGAAACAAGAGGCAGAAAAACAGGAGCGCAGATACCGGGAATTATCTCCAACAATGAAGGAGTTATAAAAGCGCTGATAACATCCTACATATTGGACGCAAAAGAACAAAATATCAAAACATGCAAAGATTCGTTGGCACGCTACATAGAGGAAAAAGAACTTTTTGGAAAAATGAGAAATGGAGTATTCAAACCATTAGTTTTCAGCACAATCAGGAATTACGTCAACGAAATCTGGAATAAGATGGAAAGAAAGAAAAAGAACCAAGAAGGAAAGCGCTGAAATACGTACAATGAATTTTATCAAACCGGAATACATTCGATCCGACTTACCTTTGGGGCGATAATTTATCTATTAACCCTTTAAATCATATACGTATGAAACAGAAGAAAAGACCGGCATCACAAACTGAAGCCATGAAACTGAGATGGAAAAAACGGATTGTCTTTGAGAAAGGATACACTGAAATGTGTGCCGAATGGATGGCGGAGCGCCTGGAAGCATTGACCGACCACCTGCAATACGGGCACGCAGCCATCGCTTATCAAAAGCAGAACGGAGACTTCAGGTTGGTGAAAGCGACACTGATCTACTATGAAGCGGAATTCCACAAGAAGTATGATCCCACAAAAATAGAAGGCGCAGTAGTCTACTGGAATGTGGACGAACAGCGATGGACGACATTCCAGGTGGAGAACTTCATGGAGTGGAGACCGATCGTATAGGACGCCACCACAGATTACACGGATTTTCGCAGATGAATGATTTCTATTTTGAGGAATCAAGTGAAGACATCTTTGGGAATCCGGGGTAATTTGTGGTAAATGTATTATTGAAAGTACAAACAACCAATCTAAAAAAATAAATATGGCAACAATATATGACGGGATCAACTATTTCCCGGTGGGCGTAAACTTCATGGAAGAGAACGCAATGGAAGTGATAGAAGCTAAATACGGAATAAAGGGCTCGGCAATTGTACTGAAACTGCTGTGTAAGATATACAAGGAGGGATACTTCATCCGTTGGGATGAAGAGCAGTGCCTGATCTTTGCCAACAAGGCGGGAAGGGAAGTGCAGGCCGCTGAGGTGCAGGGCATCATTGAGATCCTCTTCATCAAAGGGATAATGGACAAAAACAGTTATCTGGCAAACGGAATACTGACCTCGGAAAACATACAGAAGGTATGGATGGAGGCGACAAAGCGGAGAAAGAGAGAGTTGTCGGAACTCCCCTACCTGATGGTGAAAATGGAAAAGGAAAACGATAAACCGGAAAAGAAAAGCGGCAAACCGGACAATGCATCCACACAACAGGAAATTGAACGACCCAAGCCGCTTAAAGAAGGAAAAGTAGCTGTCGGCACAGGAGATGTAGCCGTTAGCCCGGGAAATGTAGTACACGATGTAGCCGTTAACGCAAAAAATGCATGCAATTCCGGACAAAGTAAAGTAAAGAAAAGTAGAGCAAAGGAAAATAAAGAATTACCCCCCCTCAGCTCCCCCCGAGGGGAAGGAGGAAGAAAGGAAGGAGGATTCTGTTTCTCTCCCGATACCGGGATACGCTTTCAATACGATGACGCACAATTATCCGGGACTGACGGATACGCTCCAAAGATTGGGAATTAACGAGGTGGGCGAAGTAAACGCTATTCTCAGGCTATCGGACTATGGAAGAAAAGGAACGACGGTGTGGCGGCTGATTGCCAACACTTGCTGGAGTGACATAGGGGCAAAAGGAAGGTATCTGATAGCGGCACTGAACAGGGCAAAAAGGAAATAAACGGATAGTGCAAATCCCCTGTGTATAGTTGACAAAAAAGCAAGTATATCGGTTCCAGCCTGCGGAGACCTTCAGTGAGGCAAAGAAGTAAAAATCAAACTTAATAAGCTGAAATACAAACCATTCAAAGTTCAAAACATCTGTCAGTAAAAGCTTTGTTTTAACACAGAGTTAAAGTTTATTCTTTGGATGCAAATAACAAGTCTTTTAAATGCAAAAGGCTTGTTATTTGCACACAAGAATAAAAATGGCTGAGAAGGGGAGTTAACAATGTTAATTGTTACGATATTATTCTCACCTAAGGATATACCCTTGTTGCAAAAACATTTTCCACACCTCCAACAAATACCTACAATTAGGTATTTGTTATTTTGCCCAACATTTTCTGTAAGATTAAGAACTTAAATTAAGTTGCATTATAATATATTTGCGGCAAATACATTAGATCATTTATAACCTAACCTAAACATTATGAAGTATTTTGTATCACTCTTTCTCAGTCTATTTTTTTTAGTTTTTATATCCTGTGGCAATGAAGACAATGCTTGGGATAATAATATCCCTATTATTACTTCTAATGAACAATCTGATTCCTCAGGACTATTAAAGAGCCAAATAACTGACATCATTAATTATTCCAAAATCAATTTTGATGAAAACTTTAATAATACAGAACTTTATAAGAACTTGATTTTAAGCCCTAAATGGGAAAATGTTTCTATGGTTCTTCAGAAACAAGACACACTCCATTTATGTGTTCCTCTGCTAGCACAGGCCAACCCTGAACACAATTCCTATTATTTATTTCAAATATCAAATCAGCAAATATTATAAGATTTACCATCATTGGGCTACCGGAAAATTTTTGGAATATTATAAATGCTCCTATTACCAGAGCCGGTATTATAGATGCCGGGTGGATTCCCGAAGCTACAATTCTTGGGGATTTATGTCGACAAATGAGTCATACCTGTTCAGATCCATATGATGAAGCTTTTCTTGAGTTCCTACACAGCAAATGGCTTAAAGAACATGGCAATGAAAGTTCCTCAGATAGTTCTTCATCTGGTGGCGATTATAGTCGGCTGACTGAAGCAGAAAAGCGCTTCCTTATGCGACATCCACAAGTAATTAAAAAATTTCATGATAACGCAAGAAAAGCTAGTGAAGCAGCTAAAAAATTTCCAGGACAGCACAATGGAGAGGGCGATGCGGTAAGACATGTTTATTGGAGTGCTCTCAACACGCTTTCAGAAAATGCAAATCTGGCAAAAGAGTTCGGTGATGCACATGAACAAAATCCGGGACAAGATATTGCAGAGAAGAATATGGATCTATTTAATAACTCCATTGGTTATCAACTGGGAGATCTAGCAAAACAAAATAAATGGTCAGAAGAACGTTTATTTAAGGAAATAATAAAATATAAAAATGATGGAAAATTACAAACAAAATTACATCCATAAGCCATATCTGTTTTTAGCAATCTTATTTTCTTTGCTTAGTTGCCAAAAAGAGGTGCTATCAAAGGTAACTTTCGAAAGAAAGTTATCAGGAATAAAACCAGAAACCGAATTTAGACTCGATTCTCTGAGAAATGATAAATGGCAAAAATGCTATATTATTCCACCGTATCAACAGTACAATTCTGCATTAAATAGGATAAAGTTGAGAAAGCATGATTTAAATAAAATAAAGGAAAATGCAATCTCTGATGGAATAAATACATTTGTGTTTATAAATAACGATGGATCAATATCAATAGAAACAGTTTCAAGATCTATCATTGATATTCAAGACACATTGTTAGACTCCATATTTCTTTTTTATCCCACAACAATAATGAAAATGGATAGTAAAAGAAAAATTATAGACATAAAATAATTTTTTAAGGGTAGTTTTACAAAAGGACTAGCTATTTTTCACACTTAGAGCCTGTCTGAATTTTCCATTTTGAAATAAAAAGAGTGTTTCCCTTTTCGTCGAAAATGATTATTTTTAGTTAGCAGTTTAAAATAATTATGTACTCAACGGAGCCACATAAATCCAGCCTTTTCATTTACATGTATCATAACCCCAATTTAAAAACCCAACATTGCAACGGGAGGAATATTCAATATCCGACAAAGCAAACGGGCTATTTTCAAAGTAGGTTCTGAACGTCCTGCAATATAATCATTCACCCGTGAAAGACTTATTCCAATCTCAATGGCAAGTTGTTTTTGGCTCATTCCTTTTTCTTCAAGATAAAGTTCTATTAATTCTGCAACAGTTGGTTTTTCTATCGGATAATGTTCTTTCCCATACGCAATAACGATGTCGGACATAACAGAGAGTTCCACTGCATTCTTATCATTCGCAGGGATATTATCATCAACCAATGGCAGAAGTTCTTTCACTCTCACCAAAGCAAATTCATATTTTAGGCATAAGTGATACTGGATGTAAATCGTAACCACCAGACGTTTTGCGCCTAAAATCATCGCATTTTTTGCGACATTACACTATTTTGCTTGGTAATACGACAATAAATGATTAATTTCGTTGCAAATATTGTGGCGTTATTCATGGCTTAATGACGCATCAACCATATTCTAAGTATGTATATACACAAAGAGAGAATTGGACAGTATTCCATTGGAATGCTTCTGAACTGACAGTACTTCTTGAAGGCAAGCAGCATTCTTCCCAACCGGTTTCAGCGAGGGCTCACAGATTGAAGTTGGTAGGTTTCGTACAAACGAGAGTGATTAGATACATTCATAATCCTTAATGATAGAAATTTCTCAGAAATTCAGCTTTTCATCATTACTCTATCTCCGATTTCCTATCTTCATCAGCACCAGCCCGATAACAATCCAGACCATCTCCCGCACCCGCGTAATCAGAGCGGCAAATACCCCATATGCTCCGGATAAAGACAAACCGGCTACCGCCAGGGCAAAGCCTCCTTCCCTACCCCCTAATTGCATGGGAAGAAAGAAAAGCAGATTGGCCAGTAGGGAAGAGAAAGCGACGATCAGAATGCAACCGACAAAACTGACATCCGTAGTCAATACATTCAGAATCAACCAGACTTCAAGACACCCCACAATGCGAGCGGTATACTCTAACCCCAATACCGAATAAAAGGTACTTTTGCGCTGTTGATGAAGCAGTGCTATCTGACTGTCTATGGTTTCCAGTTTTTCTTTGTGAAGTTCCGCGAAGCGGACTGCGCGCTTCTTCAAGAAAGGGATATGACTGCCCAGACGTATGCATGCCACAGCCATACCGTTCCGGTAGCCTTTGATAAAAAGAGTGACAAGTAAAAGGCAGAAGAGTGTGATCAACCCCAAGACAATGCCCATCCCCCAACCGACCGGATAAAAAAAGACATAAATCAACACCGAGCTGAGCCAGAAACAGAAATGCGAAAAGATATGCATCATCACATACAGGATGACCGAAGATGTGGCACGCTCCACTCCGACATAAGAAGTAAGCTCCATAATCCGGTAGGGTTCCCCTCCCATAAGTCCCACAGGAGTGACATAATTCAACGCAAAACCGGAAACCGTGAATTTATAGAGCCGGGCGAACGACAATGAATTCACCGGACCGCTACTACGAAGAATGATATACCACGAAAGGGTATTAATCAGATAAATAAAAAGCCAAAGGACCAGAACCAGCGGCAGATAAAATCCGGCACGCCGCAGGTTGTCCAGCAGCTCATCATAGGACACATCGAAAGTGAACAGCATGATGATGACGGCCAGGATGCCAAAGGCCAAAAACAAATTACGAAATTTATTCTTCAAAACAATATACAATTTAACGCATCAAAGATAACGTTAATAATGTATACAATGATACAAGAATAGATCGTTTAACAAAACACTTTCTTGCACAGGCTGTTTTTAATGAGAAATTAAACCTAAACAAATTAACTATGGATTGGATTGTACATCAACTTAGGGTACACCCCGAGCTGGCTATCTTCCTGACCCTTTTTGTGGGCTTTTGGATTGGAAAAATCAAAATCGGAAAGTTCAGCCTGGGAGTTGTAACAAGCGTATTGCTGGTAGGAGTCCTTGTCGGACAACTCGACATCACCGTCGACGGACCTATCAAATCTGTTTTCTTTCTGCTTTTTCTTTTCGCTATCGGCTATAAGGTCGGTCCTCAGTTTTTCCGCGGACTGAAAAAGGACGGACTCCCTCAAATGGGGTTTGCCGCCATCATGTGTGTATTCTGCCTGATCATCCCTTGGATACTGGCTAAGATTATGGGGTATAATGTAGGTGAGGCTGCCGGATTACTGGCCGGATCGCAAACCATCTCTGCTGTAATCGGAGTGGCCGGAGACACGATTAACGAACTGAACATCTCTCCGGAAACCAAAGAAGCATATAATAACATTATCCCGGTGTCGTATGCCGTAACTTACATCTTCGGTACGGCCGGCTCTGCATGGGTATTGGGTTCACTCGGCCCGCGACTGCTGGGGGGACTCGATAAAGTGAAAGCTGCCTGCAAAGAACTGGAAGCCAAAATGGGAAATAACGAAGCGGATCAACCCGGATTCATGGCAGCCGCCCGCCCCGTCACTTTCCGTGCTTATAAAATAGCCAACGAGTGGTTTGGTGACGGTAAACGGGTGTCAGATCTTGAAAGTTATTTTCAGGAAAACGATAAACGCCTGTTTGTGGAACGGGTGCGCCAGGCAGGAATCATCGTAAAAGAGGTTAGTCCGACTTTTGTACTGAAGAAAGGCGACGAAGTGGTACTGAGCGGCCGGCGCGAGTATGTGATCGGTGAAGAGGACTGGATCGGTCCTGAAGTATTGGACCCGCAGTTGCTGGACTTCCCTGCCGAGGTATTACCCGTTATGGTCACCCGTAAAACGGTTGCCGGAGAAAAAGTCAGCACCATCCGGACCCTGAAATTTATGCACGGTGTCAGCATTCGCCGCATCAAACGGGCAGGTATCGACATACCGGTATTGGCCCAGACCGTGGTCGACGCCGGTGACATGGTAGAACTGGTGGGTACCAAACATGAAGTGGATGCGGCAGCCAAGCAGCTGGGATATGCCGACCGGCCGACCAACCAGACAGACATGATCTTTGTCGGACTGGGCATTTTGATAGGAGGACTGATCGGCGCACTCAGCATTCACATGGGAGGAGTCCCCATCAGCCTCAGCACTAGCGGAGGAGCCTTGATCGGCGGATTATTCTTCGGATGGCTACGCAGCAAACACCCTACTTTCGGGCGTATTCCCGAACCCGCTCTCTGGATACTGGACAACGTGGGGCTGAACATGTTTATTGCCGTTGTGGGCATTGCTGCAGGTCCCAGCTTCGTGCAAGGGTTCAAGGAAGTGGGTTTAAGCCTGTTTATCGTAGGCGCACTGGCCACTTCCATTCCTCTGATAGCAGGCATACTGATGGCAAAATATATCTTTAAATTCCATCCGGCACTGGTATTGGGATGCACAGCCGGCGCACGTACCACTACGGCTGCATTAGGAGCCATCCAGGAAGCCGTTGAAAGCGAAACTCCTGCTTTGGGATATACTGTGACGTATGCTGTCGGGAATACTCTTCTGATTATCTGGGGAGTAGTGATCGTATTACTTATGTAGAAACAGATTTTTAATATTAACTAAACATAACTCTTGATATAATGATGAAAAGTAATGAAAACAACGGAGCAGTAACTAAAAGTTTTGCTAAAAAGATGGAGAGCATCAGTCCTTTCGAATTGAAGAACAAACTGATTGAAATGGCTGACGAGAGCATCAAGAAGATAGCCCACACCATGCTGAATGCCGGACGTGGAAATCCGAACTGGATTGCTACCACTCCGCGCGAAGCGTTCTTCCTTTTAGGTAAATTCGGATTGGAAGAGTGTAGGCGTGTGATGTACCTGCCGGAAGGAATAGCCGGTATTCCGCAAAAAGACGGAATTGCCGCCCGCTTTGAGACTTTCCTCAAGACCAACCACAGCCAGCCGGGGGCAGAGCTGTTGAAAGGGACTTATCAATACATGTTGCTGGAACATGCCGCCGACCCGGATACCCTTGTCCACGAATGGGCGGAAGGAGTGGTAGGCGATCAGTATCCGGTGCCGGACCGCATTCTGCAATTTACCGAAATGATTGTGCAAGACTATCTGGCACAGGAGATGTGCGACCGTCGTCCGCCGAAAGGCAAATACGATTTGTTTGCCACCGAAGGCGGAACAGCAGCCATGTGCTACGTTTTCGACTCTCTGCAAGAAAACTTCCTGCTCAATAAAGGGGATGGAATCGCCTTGATGGTACCTGTCTTCACTCCTTATATTGAAATTCCTCAATTGAGACGCTATGAATTTAACGTTACGGAAATATCTGCGGATCAGATGACGACAGACGGATTGCACACCTGGCAATACAAAGACGAAGATATAGACCGCCTGAGGAACCCGCAGATCAAGGCACTCTTCATTACCAATCCCAGTAACCCGCCCAGTTATACACTGAGTCCCGAGACTGCCGCACGGATTGTAGATATCGTGAAAAAAGACAATCCGAACCTGATGATTATTACAGATGACGTATACGGAACATTCAGTCCGCATTTCCGCTCACTGATGGCCGAATTACCACAAAACACTTTGTGTGTCTACTCTTTCTCCAAATATTTCGGAGCCACGGGATGGAGGGATGCCGTGATCGCTCTGCACGAAGAGAATATCTTCGACCGGATGATAGCCCACCTGCCGGAAGAGCAGAAGACAATTCTCAATAAGCGTTACTCCAGTCTGACTCTTACACCCGAGAAACTGAAATTCATCGACCGCATGGTGGCTGACAGCCGCCAGGTAGCTCTGAACCACACCGCCGGATTATCGCTGCCACAACAGACGCAAATGAGCCTGTTTGCTTCTTTCGCCATTCTGGATAAGGAAAATCGGTATAAAAACAAAATGCAGGAGATTATCCGGCGTCGCTTGAAAGCCCTGTGGGATAACACCGGATTCTCACTCGTAGACGATCCGCTGCGTGTAGGTTACTACAGCGAAATAGATATGCTGGTATGGGCCAAGATATTCTATGGAGAAGAATTTGTCAGTTATCTGAAGAAAACTTACAGCCCGCTGGATGTTGTTTTCCGCCTGGCCAACGAAACCTCACTGGTATTGCTTAACGGAGGAGGTTTTGCCGGACCGGAATGGAGCGTACGTGTATCACTGGCTAACCTGAATGAAAAGGATTATGTGAAAATAGGTCAGGGAATCAAACGGATACTGGATGAATATGCCGTGAAATGGCAAGAATCACGGAAATAGAATCCTGAATCTTGTCAGTCCGTCAGCGTATGTACGCAATGAAAACGTGCAGCCATGACGGCTCAGAACTTCGCGAATAAAAATCAAACCGATACCTTGTCCGTTGGGTTTGGTAGAAAAGAAGGGACTGAAGAGTTTTGCTTCAGTCTCTTTTGATATACCGGGTCCGTTATCCACCACTTCGATAGCTGTAGGCAATGAAGTACGAATGATGATCTGCCCGTCCTGTCCGATACTCTCGGCTGCATTCTTAATAATATTTACCAATACTTGTTCAAACAGAGACGCATCCAGCTTCACATCGTCCAGAGATTCGTCACATATCAGTTGCAACCGGATGTTCCGGTCATTGCACATCCCTTCCATAAAGCGCTTGCAGGTAAATGCAAGGTCATTCAGGTTGGTCGGAGTAAAACGGGGCTCGGGAATCTTCACCACATCGGCAAAGCGGGTAATGAAATGGCTCATAGAAAAACAACGCTCGGTACATACGCGCATCACATCGCAAATATCCTCCATACCTTCCGACTCGGACAATGCCTGCTCTACCGTATCCAATGTGGAAGTGATGCCCGCTGTTGTATTATTCACCTCATGCGCAATCATACGGATCACTTTCTCGTATGCCTTCTTTTCAGCTTTCATCACTTCATCGGTCAATCCTTCCATCAGATAGAAAGGATGCTGGAAGCCGCGGTCCACAAATGAAGAGTGGGTGCATTTATAGATACTCGAGTCGTTCAGCCGGACGGTGCTGGTTTCTCCATTCGGAATGGCGGCCAATTCCAAGGCAAGCGGAGAATCGATTTCCGACAATTTCCTGCCCTCGGCTTCTTCCGGACGGACTCCCATCATCTTCATCGCCATGGGGTTGAGTTGAGATACCTCTTCGTCCAGCGTCATGATAATAACGCCCATGGGGGAAGCATTAATCATCAGGTCGAGAAAATGATTCTGTTCTCGCAAGCGCAGCCGTTCGTTTTTCAGTTGTTCCATCATGCGATTGAAAACATTTACCACACGGTCGGCCTCCTGCTGCCCCACATGGCTTAACCGGCTACTGAAGTCCTGTTCTCTGAGAAGTTCCATACCACTGCCGATGGTGTTCATCGGTTTCACGATTTTCCGGTAAAACAAAATAAGATACAGCATCAGGAGCAGCATCAATGCTTCGGCAATATAGAGATACTTCACGACAACGGTTTCGGATATATAAATCAGAAAACCCATGATAGCGACCAAGAAGAAAACAAGTATGAAGAAGAATCCCTTTACTGACATGTGATTGATGATTAACGATTAACGGACCATGATAAGCAACGGGTTACTTATCACCGATATCATATTTCTCCAAACGGCGATACAATGCTGCACGACTGATGCCCAATGCGGTAGCCACCTGGCTGAGATTTCCTTTATAGCGTTCCAGTGCCTGAAGAATCGTTTGCTTTTCAATTTCATCCAAGGTCATTCCCGCAAATGAAGAAGAAGTTGCCACACTTTCGTCATGACGTTGGTATTGGTTCTCGAAATCGATTGCATCCAACACTTCCTTCCCGCTGACCAGAATCGTACGTTCTACCAGGTTCTTCAATTCACGGATATTGCCCGGAAAAGGTAAACGGCTCAGGAAGTTCAACGCATCCGACGAGAATTCTGTACGGGGCAGATTGTTAATCTCCGCCTGACGGTCGGCAAAGTGTCTGGCAAGCAATGGTATATCTTCTCTGCGTTCTCTCAGTGCAGGCAGTTTTACGGTTATCAGGTTGATACGATAGAACAGGTCTTCACGAAAAGTGTGTTCGCTCACCATCTTACTCAGGTCGGCATTCGTAGCCGAAACCACCCGGATATCCGTCTTACGCGGGCGACTGTCTCCCAACACCTCAAAGGTCTGGTCCTGCAATACCCGCAGCAGCTTTACCTGGCACGACGGATCGAGATCCCCGATTTCATCCAAAAAAATAGTTCCTTTGTTCGCCATTTCAAAACGCCCCATACGGTCGGCAGTGGCATCTGTAAACGCACCTTTTTTATGACCGAACATTTCACTTTCGAAAAGGCTCTGCGAAATTCCTCCCAGATTGACTTTTACAAAAGGCTGGCGGACGCGTTGGCTATTGATATGGATGGCTTCGGCTATCAGTTCTTTACCCGTTCCGCTTTCACCCGTGATCAATACGGGAGCATTGGTAGGAGCAATACGTGCTACCGTATTCAATACCTCCATCAACCCACGGCTTTTGCCTATGATATGGCTCCGGTTGAGTGTTCCGCTTTGCTCCTGTGGAGTGTCTTTGGGAGTGGCAGTCAGTTCGAGTGCCGTCTCGATGCGCTGCAACAGAGCAGCGTTATTCCAGGGTTTCGTGATAAAGTCGAATGCACCGGCCTGCATCCCTTGTACAGCCAACTGTATACTGCCCCAGGCAGTCATCAGAATGACCGGGACATCGGGACGAAAAACCTTTACTTGTTTTAAAAGCGTCAATCCTTCTTCACCGGAAGTGGAAAGTGTAAAATTCATATCCATCAGGATCAGAGAAGGAGCTTCCGAACGAACTACTTCCATCGCCTCACGCGGGCCGGTCACTGCAATTACCTGATAACCGGCGCGTTTCAGCATAAAACTCAGGGAAGAGCGGACCCCGCTATCATCATCTATAATTAAAAGCATAGGCATCAATTTTTGAGTTGCAAAACTACTCTTTTTTGGTTTAAAACCAAAGGTACGTTGGTTTAAAAGGTAAGACCTCTTGGTTTAAAACCAAAGAGGCGTTGGTCTGAAACCAACAGCCCTCCTGTTTAAAAAGAACAAACACACAATTATTTTTTTACAATATCTTCAAAATCAGCTTCCAGGGGAGTATTGTTTTGAAAATCCCACAACGTCAGGCTACGGAGTTGATAATAGTAATACCAATACCAGTACAGTTCGTTGATATGTTTTTGGCGCGCATCGTCTTTCGAGCTCTGGGCGTCGTTCAGATCGAGTGTATTGATCTTACCGATCAGGAATGTTTCGACACTCGTCTTATAGCGCTGTTGCGCAATCTTATCGGCCTCATTGGCTATGGAAAGCTGCTGTGCCTGATTGTTGAAATGCTCGACCAGCAGGAAGATGTCCTGATCGAAATCCATCTGTTCCTTCTTTATCTTGGACAGGGTAACGTCCCGGTTACTCTTGGCTACCCTCACTTTTCCACGGCGTTTGCCCCAGTCGAGGATTGGAATTTTAACACCGACCTCAACCACCTGATTGTCTAGCAAATTGTGATAGGCAGGAGATAAGTCTTTATTCAGTCCCGTATAACCTACATTGGCAAAAAGATCGACGCTCCTGAGATTTCCCCGGGCTGTTGCAACTTCATATTCGGCCTCTAACTGACGACGACGAATATTGTGGGCAAACGAATTGCGTTCCAGTGCTTTGTTCAGCACTTGGTTGTATTCCATCTTTAGGTTGGGAGCCGATTCCGGTACCACAGGTTCCAGTATCAGGTCGTTTCCTATGGCCAGGAAAGAGCGCAAACGGAACATATGGGCATTGAGGTTGCTTTCTGCATCCGTCACGGCAGCCCGGGCTTTCAGGGCGGCAAGCTTCAGTTGCAGAAGTTCATTTTCTGAGATTTGACCCATTTTTCGTTTAGCCCCGGCCACCTCGTACAAACGGTCGGCATTCACCTGATTTTGTCGGGCAGTGCCCAGTGTCTCCTTTGCCGACAGCAAATTGAAGAAGTAAGTGATCGCATTCATGGTCACCGTCTCCGTCGCAGTAATAAAAGCGGCTTTCGCCTCTTCGTAACGCACCGGTTCGATACGGCGGTTCCACTTCAGGTTGTTTACTCCGAAAATGGGCTGAGTCAGTTGAAGGGCGATAGGGACAGACATGAACTGCCGGCTTCCTCCGGAACCTAACTGTTTCATAAAGTCGAGTGAAGAGGACAATGAAACTTTACCTCCCGTAAACCAGATGTTCTGGTCGATAGACAAAGCACCGTTCAATCCTAACTTATTACTGCGGACAAACGAGTAAGAGCCGTCTTCATTCTGATAACTGTTATACTGCTTGCTGTAACTGGGCAATGTACCGCTGAAGTTTACTTCCGGAAGAAGATCGGCGCGAAACGTGCGGTACTCCCAATAAGCTGTCTTCAGCTCATTCAGAGCTACTGCTGCATCTACAGACTGTGTTCGTGCCAGTGCAATGGCTTCATTCAAGGTGATTTCCTGCGTTTCCTGCGCACTCAGCGCCAACGAGCAAAATGCAAAAGCAGAAAGTAGAAAGTATCGTTTCATATAATATTCGTTTATTTACCGGCTGAAAAGCAAACCCCGTGCCAAAAGTGAATACCGGGGAAACGGGAACACGAAACAAAGAGCAATGAGTAAGGGAGGTTGAGGGAGTAAAAGGGAAAATAAACGGGAAAAGAGAAAGGGTATAGGGAAAGAAACGATGGATGCAAAATAGGAAAAACGATAATGGAGCAGCCTCTTTCGGACGGGTAACCACGCTGTAAATGAACAGAAAAGAGAGGGATACACCCTCCGGTGAAAGGTAGCGGCTACTGATCTTTTAGTATCAGGAACATCCACCGTCCGTTCCCTCCGTTCACCGCTCTTCATTCATCGTTCATCGCTTATCGTTCACCACTCATCATTCACTGTTTATCGTTCACCGCTTATCGTCCATCGTTCTTTCTGCTGTCCGAAAATGAACAGTTTGTTCGGAGACGGACGTCCTCCGGTATCATTATTCGCAAATATCCGGAAGGCGGACAGTGAAACGGGTTCCGTGCCCTTCTTCTGAAGCAACGGTAATCATCCCGTTCAGACGTCCTACGATAGTCTGGCAAATACTCAGTCCGAGCCCCGCACCCTGGGTAAAGCTATCTACCTTATAGAAACGTTCAAAGATATGCCTCAATCCATCTTCCGAAATACCTTTTCCGGTGTCTTCGACAAAAAGAGAAGTGTAGCCGGGTTCTTCTTCGGTATATCCGAATGTAATCGAACCTTGAGTCGTAAACTTAACGGCATTGTTGATCAAGTTGTTTACCACTTGTTGGAGGCGGACATTATCCGTCACCAGATACTTTTTGCTATTCTCCGGCAACTTCAGCACCAACTGCACTCCCGGAGGCATATTCAAACGCTGTGAATCGTATACATTCTTCATCAATAACGGAAGATTGTGACCGGCAAACTGAAAATCCATTGTGCCGGATTCTATACGGGACAAATCGAGAATATCATTGATAAGTGCCAGCAACAGTCCGCAATTCTTATTGATAGTCTCTATAAATAGCTTAACCTCTTCTTCCGTAAACCCGCTGGTATCGCTCAACAAATCAGAGAAACCTACAATCGCATTCAGCGGCGTACGTATCTCATGACTCATATTGGCAAGGAAAGCCGATTTCAATTTATCCGCCTGAAGTGCTTTATCACGCGCTGCGGTTAATTCCTCTTCGGTCGTCTTATAGCGTTGTATACTCTGGCATACTCCCAAAATACTGTAGGGCGTATCTGTTGTCAATCCTGCAAGCACCGACGTCCGATATTCCCACCACTCATAATTACCGTCACCACTAAGCTGACAGAAACTCATACGCGTACTCTGACTGAGGCCCGCCAGTGCCCGGTTGAAAATCTCATATGCCGATTCCTGATCGTCCGGATGAATCATCCGGTCCATCTCGCCACGTGAAATGGTAGTCTTATTTTCCGCAAAACCAAAACGTGTCAGAAAGCCCGCAGGGAAAGTAAACAGGCCGGTGCGGATATTATATTGCCAAGGGTAGATAGAACTCTCGTCTACCGCCATACTGAAAAAACGCTTCTGCATCTCTTCATCCGATATATTACGGGCAGAGAGAGCCATTCCCGTAATTTTTCCATGTGCACGGATAGGAACAACCTCTCCTGAAACCGGAAAATAACTCCCACTGTGCACCTCTTGCATGAATGAATTTTCCGGAATGACTACGCTGCTTTCTTCAGTCACCACCTGCTTGAGCATAGGACGGAGAATCTCTTTACCATTATTGTAGATCTTAAAAATACTGCCAGCCGGCAAGCCTTCGTAAGGTCGAGCGGCTTCATCTTTGGGCAAATGCAGCATCTTCAATAAAGAACGATTGGTAAAATGAATACGGAAATCGGTGTCGTAAGTGATCACACCATCACGGATGGAATGAAACACATTATCAAATTCATCACGTTGGGCCACCAACCGGTTTTGTATCAGCAGGCGGGTCTGGGCATGGATGCGGCGGCGGGATTCACGACGGTTTATACGATACAGCCACACTATCAGGAACACCAGTAAAGCCAATATCGAACTATACAACAAGATGTACAGCATACGATATTTCTCCATGTATGGCTCGTTAATAATGGTTCCGCCGATAGCACTCGCCTGCTTGGGATCTACCTTAAAAAACACAAGCTGCTTGAAATCGTACATAAACTTCAAAGGAGATTCAATGATTCCCACTTCCGAGGGAGATTTGCCACGCAGCACATCGGCGGCCGTCCGCCCTACTTCATGCGCCGAAGCATACGAATCGGCATCATACGCGCCAAAGGCACCATTAGTCAACGCAAGGTTCTCGCACGAAAAGAAAGGCGCTTTTGAGTTACGACCGATAAAGGACATAAAAGACGACCACTTAGGAGCGATGATCAATGTCTTATGTGTATTGCGGGGATAGCAGGTAGAAGCAATAATTTTATTGGTTGTATCGGTCTGCGAATTATAAAAGGTCACCGTATATTCCGGATGCTCCTCCACAAAGCCTTCCCATTCGTTCATAAAATCATCTTTCCCTTTCGAACTCAACAGGCTATTGTCGGAGATACAGACCACCTCCGTCCGGGTAGGGAAAAGGCGACTCGCCTGCCTCAGTAATTCTCCGAAATCGGGATTCGCCGTATATCCACACACATTGGGTAACGAATCAATCAGGCTGCCTTCCGGATATTTTATATTAAAAAAGACAACGGGCAACTGCAAGGCTAACGAGTCTCCGCATGTCAGCAAAGTATGAAAAGCCTCATCACTGACGGTAACAATCAAGTCTGTTCCCCTTTCACGGGCCCGTTCGCAAAAACGACGCATAATCAGCTTTTCGGATTGATAAGTCCAGAAATTGGCATCCAGAAATTCGGTTGTAATATTCACTTTCAATCCCGATTCACCGAAACCGTCTTTCAACCCCCGAACCAAGTCATTATGCCAAGGTGTCTCCGGAGCATACGACTGAACGAAGAGAACATTATAAATACGTTCCGCAGCAGTGGAAAATCCCGGGAGTAATAAGAAGACAGATATAAGAAATATAGTATATAATCGTTTGTTCATAGCAAAAATCTGCGTTGTATCAGGATTGTGAACGCAAATATACGTTATAATCTTGAAAACAACGCAGATAGATGATAAAATATTGCGATAAGCTTTTATTCTTCGTGCAATGCCTCTGCCGGCTGGATTTTCATAGACTGACGGGCCGGGAACCAGATACCTGCCAAGATCATCAGTGCCATCAACAGTAACGTGATGCCTTCACACAACATAAAGCGACCGACAGAAAAAGTAGAAAAGTACCACGAAGGTGTCAGTTCACTCTTTGCGATATAGAAATCGACACCAATAGCCAACGGAGTAACCAGAAGAAGCATCAGCCAACCTTCGCTCAGCAAACGAAAGAATACGCTTTGCTTACTCCCTCCTACTGCCATCATCAGCGCCATCTCACCTTTACGCTGCTGGGTGCGGAACCAGAATGTTCCCAATAGCCCCAGAAAAATATTGAGCAGCAAAAAGCCCATACCTACCAGATAGTTACGTAAAGTATTCACATCGTCCAACTGGAACGTATGCCGTATGTCCCGGAATGAACTTACCTTAGTCAGAAAAAGATTGCCTACCCGATATTGGGACGGGGCATCCTTCATCAATTGTTCGGCAAAGGCGGCAGATTCGTTTTTGTTCGTACGCAAACAGATTTCATTGCCCGAAGCCAACCGATTCTCCGGTAACAAGATGACTGCGGACCGGCTATAAGCACCGGAGGAAAAATCATCATAACGGACCACTTGGAGCGCTGCCACCAATTTGGATAAATGGGCAGTATCCTGATCCAGACAAAACTCTTTGCCTACATAGTCTTTCAGATCAATCTTATAACGTGACTCGAACACATTACGCGATACCATAAAAGTACCCTCCTTCAACAGAGCAGCTAATTGTTCCGGAGTTTCTCCGTTGGCCCCCTGATAACGGAAAACACGGAAGAAATCGGGCGTCACCCAACGACGGATGTTGTACTTGCTCTCCATGGTATCCAGGCGTACGTCCATCCCACTGTTACTTCCGTTGTACGGGAAAGAATTTTGCGACATACTCACCGCCTCGACTCCGGGACGACGACGAAGGCGATCCAATAACTCACGCATATCTGCATGTGCTTCCTCATCCGTACGGTTGGCTATGTAGTCGGGACTTTTCTCTGTCAGGTAATCGAACTCCACCCGGTAGGTATTCTCAATATCGAACCCGCGAGGTTCAAAATAGGTATAAAGGGTGACAAACATATAATCGACTACATACCAAAGCACAATGCTTACCAGCAGCAGTTCTATGAACAGCCAGGAGTTAGAGCGCCGTTCGTTTACTATTTGTTTCAACAGTTTCTTATTCATCGTTTGTGTAGTGTTTAGTTAAGCTTTCCGCTAAGAGCATTTATAATAGACATCCGCGATGCCCTCCAGGCCGGCCATCCACTACTCAGCAGATTCAGTGCCAAACAGAAAAGTAATGCATAAATAAAAGTAGAAAATTTAAAAAGCATTTTCCACTCGATAACCGGAGCCGTGTTAAGGTACATCAATCTGCTATCGGCAAAAAGCGTACCTCCCCAACAATAAGATATGATCAGACAGAACAACAGTCCGACCACTCCGGCCATCAAAGTCAGTACCAGATTCTCGGCAACAATTTGCCCCATCACTCCCCCACGGGTAGCTCCGAACGAACGCCGTACACCGATCTCGGCAACGCGTTGTCTCAAACGGCTATGGATCATCGAGCTCAGATTGATGGCAGGTACCAGTAACAGAATCAAAAATATAATGACTTGCTGACGAAAATAGGCTGCCATATCCGGCTGCACATTTGCCCACTTATGCTGCGACATCGTCAGTTGGTCATCCGGCTGCCCACGGTAGAAAACAAAATAATCACCCAACCCGGCGTTATAAGCCAAGCGGCGACGTTCGCACTCTGCACGGATAGCTTCGAAGTCGGAAGAACTGCGGGCCAGGATCACAACCCGCATCACTCCCATAATCCCGTCACACCAGGTATTGTCTCCTCCCGTAATATGGGTCGATGAATATGGAACCCAAATCTGTGCATAGGCTGTCGAAGCCATTGAAGACACATCTTTCACCACTCCGCTTATCCGGTAGACCGCATCATTCACCAAGATCTCCTTACCGGACACCTGATGGGATGTACCGAAAAGAAGACGTGCGACACTCTCTGTTATAACAGCTACCGGAAGCCCGGATTTTACTTCCGCATCCGAATAAGGCTTACCGTCTATAAACGAAAAGTCGAATATCCTCCAGAAAGCTCCGTCGGTCTCGAGGGCATCGATCCCCGTACGTACACCACGGGGCAAAGCTACCTGCATAGTTTCGGGTATCGTATAGATACTGACTTCCTCGGCCGTCGTTAATCCTTCAAAACATCCTTTTGCTGTCTGCAGCCCCATCGGACCGTTACTCGATCCGTCATCACTCCAGTTTTTGTTGCTCGTGCTCATCTGTTTGACATGCAATAGCCGGTTACGGTTACTCTCCGGAGCAAAAGGGGTGGTTTTTATTTGCTGTTGCATGACCACTACCATAATCAGGCAAATGGTCAAAGCAGTGCCCAACACACTAATCGTAGTCAGCAAGGGCTGCTGTCTGAGTTGTGCAAGGGCCTGCTTGAAATATTGTTTAATCATTTTGTGCTTGTTACTATTTTCCTATTTTCAGTCCACCGGTATTGACACCGCCAACCCCGTTTCTTGATATTTTTGCGGTACCGGCTTTACCATTCAGGGTCATGCTTCCCACTCCATTGGCTTGGGCTTCCAATGCGTCACAATCAACCTTGACATTTACACAGCCCACTCCATCCAGTTTCACCGTGAAATCCTTACACTTCAAATTGTCGATATTAACATCTCCCACTCCTGAAAGGATCAGGTCGAAGCGCCTTGACCGAAGTGGTTCCCGGCAATTAAAGCTACCCACGCCTTGCAACTTCACATTGTCCAGATTGGGAGCCGTAATATACAATTTTATGTGTTTGGAATTATTGTTGTTTTTTTGATATCCGATCACTAAAACACCATTTTTCACAACTGTAGTAGTTTTGGATACGTATTCTTGCGGCCCCTCTATCCGAACGGAACAACGGTCGGACTGAGTGAAAAAAATATCTCCGACAGCCTCCAGCCGGATCATGGAGAAATCGGCAACTTTACGGTTACCGACAGCCAAGGTTTTATCTTCGGTAGTTTTACCACATTGGCAATCGGCACTGCATTGAGCTTGCACCGTATAACCGATGGCTCCCAGGAAAAGAGCCAAAGCTACGAGTATAATTTTTGCTTTCATTGTACTTTGTATTATTTATTGCACTTGACGTCCGTCGAAAAAGCGGATGGTGCGAGAGGTTTGTTTGGCCTGTTCTTCATTGTGAGTAACCATTACGATGGTACGTCCGTCTTCCTTATTCAGGCGATGAAGCAGTTCCATTACTTCGGCACCCATCTTAGAATCCAGGTTACCGGTAGGTTCGTCGGCAAGAATAATCTCGGGATTACCGATGATGGCACGGGCAATGGCAACACGCTGGCACTGACCACCGGAAAGCTGTGTCGGGAAATGACGCATACGATGGCTCAAACCCACCTTCTCGAGAACCTCCTGCGCCAACTTTCTACGCTCGGACGAACTGACACGACGGTAGAGTAACGGAAGCTCCACATTATCCAGTACGTTGAGTGAGTTGATCAGGTGGAAAGACTGGAAAACGAAACCCAGTGTCTTATTACGGAAAGCAGCCAATTCTTTATCTTTCATGCCTTCTGTATGTGTACCGTTTATTTCGATCGTACCCGTCGTAGGAGCATCCAGCAATCCCATGATGTTCAACAAAGTAGATTTACCACAACCCGAAGGTCCCATGATACTCAGAAACTCACCACGGTTGACTGTCAGATTCACGTTTTCGAGCGCTACTGTTTCAATCTCGTTTGTACGATAAATTTTAGAAAGAGAAGTTAATGTAATCATCACTTATAGTTTTAAATATTTCTTTTATTAGATTCTTGTTCAAATGATATGCCAAAAAATTAATTCCTTTAAATACAACCGCTTATGTTCCCAACAAGGTGTCCGATAATGAACACTCTGCCCGTAAATGAACTCGGGAGTGTCCCCCAACAGACATGCTTATTCTTCGTGCAGTGCTTCTGCAGGCTGAATGCGCATGACCTGACGGGCAGGTATACAAATCCCGATGACGATCATGACAACTATCGACACAAACGTCATAGCCTGCACAATCAGGAAACGGGTGACAGTAACAACCGGCATCGTATCGGTCAGCAAATCCATAAAGGCAAGATTCAGACTTATGACAGCAGCCGGCACCGTGGCCAGTATTAATAATAAAACCCCTTCACCGATCAGCAAACTTCTGAGGTTCGCACGGGTAGATCCCAAAGCCAGCCGAAGTCCCATCTCCGAACGCCGTTGCTGTGTCCGTATCCAAAATGTACCGATCACTCCCATCAGAATGTTCAGCAAGAAGAAGCCTAAAGCGGCAATCCGGGTTTTCACATCATTTATCTTCCCGTTGCTGCGGTAATAGTTCTCACGAAGATCGTCAAAAGAGGTAATATCCAGAAGATAAAAATTACCGACCCGAAGCTGTACCTTCATATCTTTACGGAAACGGGACGGAAAGTCCACACCATCCGCATCCGGACGGACACGCACACAAAACTCCGCATTATTCCCCCTCCACCCTAACAAAGCAGCCTCCGAATGACATTCGATATAAGTAGGGTAAAGCGGATAAAAATCATCAAAGCGGATGGTATTGCATATACCGCGAATGGTATGTGTCGGTTCTGTCTCGCCCCAATTCTTCACTCCTTTACCCAGTGCATCGGTTCCCTTAGCGGAAAACTCACGTTCGGTTTCGGCAGAAATGATCCATGTGTTTTCCTGAGTAGCCGCCTGTACAAGTGACTCGGTTTTTCCCTGCTTGTCAGTGATGCGGAATACCCGGAAATAATCGGGTGATACATTATATACATATCCGTGTACCCAAGTGGTATCTATCCCCCTTGAACCGCTGGAACTGCTTTGATTGTAAGGATGCGAACCAATACTCAGCGATACGGCCTCTACTCCCGGATAAGCCCTGAGGCGCGAAAGGATGGAGAACCATTGTTCTATCTTCAAGCTATCAGTATCACCGGGTTTATATTCCTTTCCTCCGGGAGGTATCGAAGCTAGTTTTACCCGATAAACGTGCTCGGTATCAAAACCGAGCGGAGTGGCATACAATCTTCCGGTTACGTACAGATAGTCCATTACATAGAACAGGCAGACTGAGACAATCATCAGTTCAAACCACAACCAGGCGTTGACAGAGCGCTGGGCCCATATCTGTTTCAATAAATGTTTTATCATGATTTCTTCTATTTAATGGCATTGACAATGTTGGTGCGCGATACACGAATGGCTGGAATTCCCGCACTCAGCAGATTCATCAACAAGCAGAACAATAACGCACAAACAAATACAAACGGTTGAATGACCATACCTGCGGATACCTGAGTGTCCACTCCATAATACCCCGACATAGAAGTATTGAGTAACCAGTCACGCATACACAGCACGGCTATGTACGACAAGATCAGTCCCAATACACCTCCCATCAATGTAACAACCAGATTCTCGGCGAGCACCTGCCGGAGAAGTTCTCCACGAGTGGCACCGAAAGCACGTCGCACACCGATCTCTTCCATCCGCCGGCGCATACGCGAAAGTGTGATACCGCTCAGGTTAATGGCAGGCACCAACAACAGGATGGTAATCACTACGATATAAATCAGAACCAACCGCGATGTATCCGGATCATCAAACGGATTATCACGGGCCAAAGACATCAGGCGGGTGTCGGGCGCACCTCCAAGCAACAATTTCAGTTCTTTCTGATTGGCGTTCATACGGTCTACATTCTGTTGTGCCTCGGCTCGAACTACATCCGGATCGGCCCCCTTGGGTACCAGGATATAACATGAATATCCTCCTTGCAGACCCTCGCTGACACTACGTTCATAATCCGGCAATGCCGTATAAGGAGCCCAAGCCTCGGCATAAGCAGCCTCGGCCAGTACCGACACATCGGCCACTACTCCACAGACGGTATAATCGACAAATCCTAATGAAATGATACGTCCCACCGCATTGTCGATGCCAAACAGACGACGAGCCAACGAGCGGGTCACTACCAGTTTCTTCTCGCCGGACACAAATTCCTGCCCGTAAGGTTTACCATGCAGAAAGCGGAAACCAAATACACGCCAAAAATTATCATCCGTATAACTGACCGCACACTTCACTTCCCGGGTTCCGTCGGGAGTAGCCGCCAAAGACGTCATGCTGTAGTGCACGGCGCTCACCGCTTCCGCCGTAGTCATTGGATAGAAACATTCTTTAATGGTATGCAGTGATAACTGATTCCCCATATTCCATCCTTTATCATCTATTTTCTGAGCAATCGTCATCTCGATCGACAAGGTACGGTCGCGATTTATCTCCGGTTCATAGTTGGCTGTTCTTGCCTGATAGATAAGTACAATGCACATTATCATGGCAATGGCCAGTGCCGTACCAATAATGGCAATAACACTCAGCAACTTATTCTGCTGAAGAAGAACAAGTGACTGCTTAAAGTATTGCTTAATCATAAGCTCTTTTTATTAGATTGTATTTTGCATTCCTTTATTGCTTACTGTACCTGACGTCCGTCGAAAAACCGGACGGTACGTGAAGTCTGTCCGGCCTGTTCCTCATTGTGAGTTACCATTACGATGGTACGTCCGTCTTCTTTATTCAGGCGATGAAGCAATTCCATCACCTCGGCACCCATCTTAGAGTCCAGGTTACCGGTAGGTTCGTCGGCAAGGATGATCTCAGGATTACCGATAATGGCACGGGCAATGGCAACGCGCTGGCACTGACCGCCGGAAAGCTGTGTCGGAAAATGACGCATGCGATGACTCAAACCGACCTTCTCAAGAACCTCTTGTGCCAGTTTACGACGTTCGGAAGAAGCTATATGGCGATACAACAAGGGAAGTTCCACATTATCCATTACGTTAAGTGAATTTATCAGATGGAAGGACTGGAATACAAAACCAAGCGTTTTATTACGGAAAGCGGCCAGCTCTTTATCTTTCATACCCTCTGTATGTGTACCGTTTATCTCTATTGTCCCTGCGGTAGGGGCATCAAGCAAACCCATAATGTTCAGTAAAGTCGATTTGCCACAACCGGAAGGTCCCATAATGCTAAGAAATTCACCACGATCAACTTTCAGGTTGACATTCTCAAGGGCTACTGTTTCAATCTCGTTTGTACGATAGATTTTAGAAAGAGAGGTTAATGTAATCATAACTTTAGTTTATTTAGATGTTTCATTTTGTTCTATATCGATTCCACACAGACGAGATAGAATCAAATGGTATGCCAAACAGATAACTTCCTCATAAATCGTATATTAAGCAGAGAGTTGGGTGTCCGAAAATGAACATACTGCCCGTTGGTGAACTAAAAGTTCTATTAATTTCGGGTACATTGGCAGGAAAAATGCCGACGATACAACCCTAATTACGGATATTTTTACCCCTATTCCTGTTTTAATCTCCTCACCCATACTACATATAATGAAAATTCTTACATTTGTCACAGAATAAACAACCAGATGTCCTATGGAAGAAGTAATCAAGCTCAACTCGGTAGACCAGTATAATAAAATGTATGGTCTCGAGACATTGCACCCTTTGGTAACGGTAGTCGACTTGTCGAAAGCCACAGTGTTTCCCACACATTTCACTCTCAATTATGGATTATACGCTCTGTTCCTGAAACAGACAAAGTGTGGCGATCTGCGTTACGGACGGCAAATGTATGACTATCAGGAAGGCACAGTGACAAGTTTCGCACCGGGACAAGTAGTCGAAGTAAAGCTAAACGATGGTGTACGCCCAATGTCACACGGAATACTTTTCCATCCCGACCTTATCCGCGGCACGTCTTTGGGACAGGAAATCAAGCACTACTCGTTCTTTTCATACGCATCGAATGAAGCCCTGCATCTTTCGGACGACGAGAAAAAGATTTTTCAGGATTGCCTTGACAAGGTACAACAGGAGTTGTCCCGTCCGATAGACAAGCATAGCAAGCGCCTGATCGCAAGAAATATCGAATTGTTATTGGATTATTGCATGCGTTTCTACGAACGTCAGTTCGTGACACGTTCGAAAGTGAACAAAGATGTATTGATGAAGTTCGAAGACCTACTCGATGTCTATTTCCAAAGTGAACAATCGCCAAACGAAAAATTGCCCACAGTTAAATATTTCGCAGACAAGGTAAACCTGTCATCCAACTATTTCGGCGATCTGATTAAAAAGGAAACCGGAAAGACCGCTCAGGAATACATTCAGGGAAAAATAATCAATATAGCCAAAGAAAGGATATTGGCTTCGGAAAAAACTGTCAGTGAAATCGCTTATGAACTGGGATTCCAATATCCGCAACATTTCACACGGATATTTAAAAAGGTGGTCGGCTGTACACCGACAGAATATAGGGTCATTCAGGTATGACAACTCCACCGGGCTATGAAACGTATTTCTAAATATACCGAAAACGTCTTTCACTACGGATCGGCAGATTGCACGGAGAAGAAATGATAGATCGTCTACATGATATATCGGTGCAATCTGCCGATCCGTGGTGAATTTTAAGTTTGATTACTCGTCCCGCAAAGCATCCGCAGGATTCATCCGGGCAGCTTTCGACACCGGGATGTAAGTAGCCACAAACGAAACAGCCAGGATCAAAATATATGAAATGGCTGATACAATAAGGAAGTGTAACACCGGACGATTCTGTATATAATCCGGATTCGGATCATCCGGCGCAAATGCAAAACCATTGAGATATACAATTTGGAATTGCGCCAAGGCTCCTATTACAAATGCAATAGTAACCATCCACCAGGCCTCCAGAAGAAATTGCCGGATCAACCGATGGCGAGTAGACCCCATCGTCATGTAAATTCCCATTTCCTCCCGCCGTGAGTTGCAACGTAACCAAAAAGTGCCGCCCATCCCCAAGAACACACAGAGTAGAAAAAATGCAGCAAGGATGATCTGCAAACGGATAGTGCCCGTAGTTCCCATATAATACTCAAAGTGTTTACTCACCGTTTTAAAATCCGTGAGTGACACCAGATAATAGTTTCCGATCTGCATCCGCGGACGCATCTCACGCTTAAAAGTCTCGGTGAAAGCTGGTGATGCCAGTCCGTCACGTACGCGGAAGCAGATGCGGGCCGCTCCCGGAAGATGGATTAATTCAGAAGTAGCTTTGAATACCAACGGACCGGGCTGACTGATACTCCTGATTTGCAAGGGATCGATTACAGCAGTCAACGGAGATTTACGGGTACTGTCTCCCCAATGTATCCATTTGTTCTGCGGATACTTTTCACCGAACAGTTTTTCGGCAACGTCAGGAGTCAGATAGATTCCCTGTTCTCCTTCCGCAAGCACCGGAGGTATTTCTCCCGTCCGGGCATCATGTATCCGGAAGACTCCAAAATAGTCGGTGCCGGAAAGAAATGTCATCTGCTGTATATTTGCAAAGATCGTATCATTGAAAAGCTGTCCTCCATTCCAGGTACCGCTTTGCGGATATGAATTGAAAAAGCTGACAGTCACATCAGAGACTCCCGGATAGCGGCGTACCTGATCTACAATACGCATAAAATCAACCTGTTTCAATGAGTCCGAATCCAACTCCGGATTATATCTGGTATGATTGGCAGAGTATGCACCTATGCTCAGCAAGTAAGTATCAGTGAGGTCGTAATTGTCAGGCAATGCCTTGTCGGACAATAATACGTACACAGGGTCGACTACTCCCCATAAGAAATAAGTCACAACCACCAGTTCGCCCAGAATCCATCCGTTGGCAGCACGCTGGTTCCACAGTTGGCGGAGTATCATCATCAGGTTCATAGCTATTTATCTTTTATCGTTAAGCGAATATACAATATCTTTCTTCAAAGCATGCAGGGCCGGAATCAAAGCCGACAGCACATTCAGTATCAAGCTGACCAGAAATGTAATGCCTATCACCACAGGATTCAGCAACATACCGGGAGTTAAGAAACTGTCAACTCCCTCGGGTATCACATCCGAATATGCACTTAGCAGGTCGGGTAACCAATTACGCCCGCAATAGACAATCAGATACGAAAGTAATAAGCCCAACAACCCTCCGAGCCCCGTAAGAAACAGATTCTCCCAAAAGACCTGCATCAGGAGCGAAGCTTTGGAGGCCCCGAAAGCCTTACGTATACCCATTTCAGAAAGCTGACGTTTCATCCGCGAAGCGATCATTCCTGCCAGATTCAGTGCAGGAACAAAAAGCAAAGCCAGCAGGATAGTCCCATACGTCCGTATCAGTTTTCCCCAATCGGGTGCCGAATTACAATATTCATAAAAAGTGCTTTTCCAATAAGATACGGGCTGTCCATATAAATCGACCTTGTACTTTTTCTGAGAGAAATTGTATTTACGGAACGCATCCCGCACTTCCCCGGCAACCTTATCTTTCGAACCGACAGAGGGTGCCAACATATAAACACTCAGATTTCCAATCAACTCATAACTGCCCTCTTGCTCCTCTACGACCTCAGCATCTACCGTCAGCGGCAACCAGATGTCGGCATACGTAGCAGGAGTAATGAAGGACACATCTTTAACCACGCCACACACTTGATATTCGTCCGAGTCGAGAACAAAGGTACGGCCCACCGGAGCATTATCTCCGTAAAGCCGGCGAGCCAACGTTACGGAAATAACGGCTTTGCGCAATCCGGAATCAAAATCAGCCCGGGTGAACGGCTTACCGTCTACAAAAGCGAAGCTGAAAACTTTCCAGAATCCGGCATCTACCAGTTTCACCTGTACCTCTTTCAGATCTTTACTCTCCGGCAGTTCAAGCAGCGATGTAGTATGCCCGTCCAAAGAACACCCCACAGCCTCGGCACTCTTCAGCGGATAATAGAAGCGTTTCACCGTCTGAAAAGATACATTCGAACTGAACCAGTTATTTTCATTGCCTTGCTCTATCGCAGTCATCCCTTTACTCACCAGGATTCGGTTCCGGTTCTCTTCGGGGTAGACCGGTGCCATCTTGATGTAATAGATGATCACCAAGCTCATGGTCATGGCAATGCCTAATCCTGTACCAAGCACGTACACACTGCTGAACAAAGGATTTTGTTTCAGCAGTTGCCAGGCTTGTTTGAAATAAAGTTTAATCATACTGTCTTATGGGTTTAACGAGTGATTATTCGTCACGCAGCGCATCTACCGGACTGATACGGCTAAGTTTATGTGCCGGCATCCAGATTCCGATGGAAACTACAATCAGCAGCAAGAGATATACGATCAGAGTAACCGCCGTAAAATGCAGGCCGAAATGGTTGATCCAGTAAGCAGGCATTGCCTCTTCCGCACTGTTACAGGTAGTATAAAGCCCGTCCCTCAATGCGTATTGCAAATAGAGTAAGCAGCCGGTCAACGTACCCAATGTGGTCAGTATCCAACCCTCGTATAACAGCAGGCGGGTGATGTGTGAAGGAGTACCGCCGAAAGAAAGCATGATGCCCACCTCTTCACGGCGTGAACGGGTCTGCATCCAGAAAGTTCCTGCTACTCCCAGGCAAAGGTTCACTAAAAAGAAGATACCCAAAGCCAGGTTCAGACGATACTGATTGGTGATACCCTCGGAAAATTCATGCTGCTCCTGAATGTCGCTAAACGACTGCACTGACTTCACATAATAGTTACCGACTGTCAACTCCTTATTCATCCACTCACGGAAGTGATGCAAGAAAACCTTCTCCGACAAATGATCGTCTATACGCAAAGCTATCAGCGGAATATAATAGTACATATAATCAGGAAACTCTTCATACACATATAACTCTATGGGCATGGGCTGCATATAACTCCGGTAGCGAACAGGAGCTATCACTCCCCCCACCCGGTAGTCTTCCTCGTCCCCGTTTCCAAGGCGGCGTCCGTAAAGCGGTTTTCCGTCTTTCAGCCGTTGTGAGATATCCGCTGTCAGCACCGATTCGGTCCACAGGAAATCACGGTTATCCAATTGTTCGGCCGTCATACCCTCGGCTCCCTCCATCCCCATGGTCCGGAAATAATCGGTATGAGGTATAAAGGCAAGACGGAGAGTGCGGACCGGAATGGTATCGAACATCGTGTTGCCGTTGCTTATGGAAAGTGCCGAAGGATACTGTTCGTTCAAGATGAAAGTAGTATACTTGACTCCCTCGTAGTGTTTGAGTTTGTTGAGCAACCGTTCGAAATTGGCTTTACGCGCCAATGTATCATTCTCTTCGGCACGGAATTGCTCCGACCCGGCAGGGTATGAAGCCAACTGAAGCAGGAAAAGGTGATCGGGACGATAGCCTTCCGGCAAATTCCGGTCGTGTGTCAGCACCACCAACGGATCAACAATCACCCATGTGACAATCGATACCAATATCAATTCGGCCAGTAACCATCCGTTCTTCCGGCGGCGGGCCCAGAGGTTTTTCATTATTAGTCGTATCATATTTTATTTCTTTTCGTTTAGTGAATCAATAATATCTTTGTGTAACGAACGCCATGTGGGCCACCATGCGGAAAGCAGGTTCAGTATCAAACAAAAAGCAAACGTTACGCAAAACATCAAAGGACTGAACAGCATTTGCGGATTGATAGCCACATCGACTCCGTCGGATATGACTGTCGGATATTTGTCAAACAGACTAAACACCCAATTGCGCCCCAGCACAAGCAGTCCCCACGAAACAATAAGTCCCATCAATCCACCGATACAGGTAAGAAGCAGATTCTCCCATAACACCTGGTTCAACAATTGTTTCCGGTTGGCTCCAAACGCTTTTCGTATCCCCATTTCCGCCAGGCGATCGTCCATACGGCTGGATATCATGCCACTCAGGTTGATGGCAGGCACCAGCAACAACGCCAAAAGCGCCCCTCCATACAGTTTAATGACCGATGCCCAGTCAATCTCGTTCGTATTGCCCTCTCTGAACCATGTCTGCCAATACGGATCCGGTTGATGAAAGATATCTACTGTATACTCTTTCTGGGAAGTATTGTATTTACGCACCAGTTCGTTGACTTCCGCATAAAGTTTCGGCATATCTTCTTTCTGACGAACCTTGAAGTAAACGACATAAGTACCGACCTTATGACTTCCATCATTGTTTTTGTCGTATCCCGGCAAACAAGAATACGGCATATAGATTTGTCCGTAAGATGCCGGCAACAGATAACTACCCTCACGTACCACACCGACCACTTTGGATTCCTTAAAGTCTTGCTTGAACGTCTGCCCTACCACATCGGTCCTGCCGAAAATGCGGCGGGCCATCCGGTCAGAAAGTACTACATTACGAATCCCACTGGCTAAATCGGCCTCCGAGAAAGGCTTCCCATCCAGAAATTCAAACTCGAACAACCGAAAAAAATTAGGATCGGTATACTTTACCAGAGCCGGTATTTGCTCGCCTCCCCCGGCCGGTTGTATATAAGATCCCTTCCGGGTCAGAAAGTGTTCGTTTACAGCGGTAACCAGCTCCGCCGATTGCAATGGATAGAACCAGTCTTTCAGCATTTCATAAGAACAGGAATATGAATTTCCCCCTCCTTTGACATGCATGGCGCTTACCCCTTTCATCCGCATCGTCAGCGAACGGTTCACTTCCGGATAGATAGGAGCTATTTTAATATAATACACGATGGCAATGATCATTGTCATGGCAATGGCAAGCCCCGTGCCCAGCACATAGAGGCTACTGAACAGTTTGTTCTGCCGGATCAGCATCCACGATTGTTTTAAATAAAGTTTTATCATAATATGTAATTTTAATAATTATTCATAATGCAACGCTTCGGCCGGCTGCAACTTCATGGCCCGGCGGGCAGGCAACCAGGTGCCCAGTGCAATGATCAGTCCCATAAGCAGCAGCACCCCACCAAAACTGACCGCAAAGCGCCACCAAGTGAAAGAGAGATTGTATAAATCGGGAATCTCCATGTGTACCATATTGAATATGACAACCAATACCAACGGAACCACCGTGGTGAGCAATAGCCACCCCTCGGCAGTAAAGAACCACCCTACCCGCCGGCGCGTACTGCCGAGTGCCATCCGCAGGCCGGTCTCGCAGCGCCGTTGCTCGATGCGCAGCCAGAATGTTCCCGTTATACCGAAAAGTACATTGAGCAGGATGAAGACAGACAGCAGGAGGTTGATACTGATCTTTCGCCATTCGTATTGCAGACGATCACTGCGCTGTTGCTTCATATCTTCCATGCCGGTTATGTAGAGATTGTTTTCCGTCAACTGATTCTTCATACGGTTGAGAAAATGTCCCATCTGTTCCGATGTCAGTTCTTCTTTCATTCGGACAGTAACCTCCATATTAGATGCTCCGGTAGCATTTACCTGGCGTTCCAGTTCCTTGGGCCACATCGTAAAGAAAAGTTCGGGTTCCGGCTTTACAAATTCTGTAATACGCACCGGAGCTGTTACCGCCGCAATATGAATCTCCCGCGTACTGCCCGGATAACGCACCTTCTGTCCTACTGCCGATTGTGAGCCGAAAAAATCTTTCTCCAACGCAGGAGTTATAAAATACGACAACTGTTTCTGAGTCAGCAGTTCGCTAAGCGGTTTCCCCTCACGGCTCTTGATGCGGAATACATCATAGAATTCGGCAGAAACGATATATTGATGATAAGATTGCTCTTTGAACTTGCTGCTGTCGGCTGTACAGGGCATGATCTGTGTCCAGGAGTTGCCACCGGAATAGGGTGAAGAGTAGAAAGCAACGCAAGCATTATCCACCTCCGGTGCACGACGCAGGCGTTCAAGGATTTTGGCCAATGCCTCCCCTTCGGTTTGAGTCTGGGTGGTGTCATTGACATACTCGTCGGCATCCTCGGGATACACATCGAACGAAAGTTTCCAGCAGTTCGTAATATCATATCCCATCGGACGGGTATAAGAATACAACTGTACCACAAACATATCTACCAGGTACCACAGTGCCACGAATACGACCAGAAGTTCCATCCATATCCAGCCGTTCAAGCGACGTTGGTTCCATATCATTTTAAATATTTGCTTTATCATCATGGGTCTTTGCTTTTAAAAATTATTCCATATCATGCAACGCTTCCGTAATAGGCATCCGCGAAGCTCGCCAGGCAGGAATCGCAGCACTCAGCAGATTCAATATCAACGTAAAAAAGAAAGCTGCCACAAAAGTGAGAGGCTGTATCAGCATGTCGTGCGTCAGCGAAACATCCCCCGAAAAGAAAAGCGATTTGCAGAGTGACAGCAAGCCGAATGACAGCAGCAACCCGATCAGGCCACCCATGCAAGAGGTCAGTAAATTTTCGATCACCACTTGTTCCACCAACGAGAACGAACATGCGCCAAACGCTTTACGAACTCCAATCTCGCTACGGCGTTTGCGAAACTGTGTCAGGGTTATACCTATTATATTAAGGGCTGGCAACAACAAAAGAAAAAGGATCACCGCACCGGTCGATTTCAACCATTCGCCCACGGTTCCCTCACTGAAGCCATTCGTGCCCAATACAGCCTGCCATTGAGTGAAAGGAGAATGCATATAATCCAGCTTCGTACCGGTGAGCGAAGCATTGAAAGTTGACTGTAACTTCAACATCTCACGGCGGATGGCCTCAAAGTCGGACCGGGAACGCGATAGAATGCAAGCCTGAAACTCTCCGGTAGTACCTTCACAATAAGAGATATTGTCTTTCAATAAAGAAGCGTTGGCGGTATAGGGTATCCACACATCACCATAGGAACTTTCGGCAGCCCGACTGACCTCTTTCACCACACCACATATCCGGTAATCGGCATAATTCATACGCAAAGTTTGTCCCACTGCCTCAACAGTACCGAACAGTCTGCGCGCCAGCTTGTCAGAAATGACTGCCTTGCGTATGCCCGACTCCCAATCGGTATGTGTAAAAGGACCGCCGGCCAAGAAAGTAAAATCGAAAACCTTCCAAAAACCGTCATCGGTAAACTTGATAGCATATTTATCGTAAAACTGCTGTCCGTGTACGTTGACCGGAAGATCTCCGGAAGTAAAAGCAGTCACTGCCTCGGGAGTCTGCAAAGGATAAAGGCATTCGCGCACAACCTTATGGCTCATACCACCGTTGTTGATGGGATGACCGTCACTCCCACATGCCTGCAGACTGCTCACAAACAGAATCCGATATCGGTTAGACTCGGGTGCATACGCAGAAAAATTTACTTGGTAGACAAGATAAATAAGCATCACGGCCGCCACCGACAAAGCTGTACCCGCAATAGAGATACCATTTACGAAACGGTTCTCCTTCAGCAAGTTATAGGATTGTTTGAGATAAATTGTTATCATAATTTTGCATATTAAAAGGCACACGGCTTACCTTTTAAACCAAGACCTCGTTGGTTTAAAACCAACAGGCCTTTAGTTTAAAATCTAAGGGGGCTTCATTCAAAAGATATTTCAGGAGTATTATTTCACTTTCAGTTTATTCTTATTTTTGTAGTTCGTCATGTCGCTGACTACTACCTTGTCGCCCGGGTTCAATCCGCTCACCACTTCTACAAATTCAAAGTTGGAGTCGCCCAACTGGATTTTACGTTTTACGATTTCATCATCCGAAGTCATCACAAACAGATCGTACTCGCCCCGGCCTACGTAATAAGAAGCATTGGCTATGCGCAGCACATCTTCCTTCACAGCGTTCATCACGTATACATCGGTCTTAAGTCCCGAACGCAACCGCTTGTTGTTGTCCTCTTTCAATTGCACGGAGAATGAAATAACCCCATTCTTCGAAAGTGGGGTGACACTGCTCACGATTCCCTCGAGTTTCTCGCTGCCTATCTTTACAATGGCTTTGCCACCGGCTGCCACACGGTCACCATAAGTATCGGCTATTTCACCATCCACTTTGAAATGGCTCAGGTCGGAAATAATGGCTACCTGTCCGCCTTGCGGAATCTGGGCTCCGATCTGGTTGTTGATGTAAGTAAGGATGGCTTTGCGCGGCGAACGAATCTGGGCATCGTCCAGGGTACGCTTCATTTCGGCAAGTCCTTTACGGAACATATTGAGATCGAGTTCAAGAACCTTCAGGTCAGCGGCTGCTATTTGCTTTTCGTTGGCATATTGCTGTTTAAGCTGTTCCAGTTCAAGGCGGGAAGTATTGTAGCTCAGTTCGGCCTGGCGCACCTTGTCGGTCGTACCGGCTCCAAGGCTGTCCAGATACTGTTCATTGCGAAGTTCCACTTTCATCCGGGCAAGTTTCATTTCCGACACTTTGATCTGCATCGCCATATCGCTCAGTTTGGTCTGGCTGTTCACTTTTGCCTGATCGAGCTTATAACGTTTCATTTCTTCTTCGTCCAGCAGCTTTTTATAGTCGGTTTCCGTACTCTGCAAGTCGAGTTTCAAGATGGGCGTACCTACATCTACACTATCACCGCCTTTTCTATACACCTCCACGATGCGGGTATTGATCGGTGAATTGATGATCTCTTCAAAAGCAGGCACCACTTTGCCCGAAGCACTGACACTGACTTCAATCGTACCCTTATCGACGGTAGAAAACACAAGGTCCTTTTTCTGCACGCCTGTACGCAACAACGAAATCAGCACGCTGATACCTATTATCCCGACGATACCGATAGCCGAAAAACGGATAATCTTTTTATTACGCTCTTTATTGCGCACCTCTTTAGGAATTTCTCTGTCCATATATAGTTAATTATAAATTTGCACTGTTCTTTATGCCTCTATATTCAAACCTTGTGCCAAAAAAGGAAAGCATTGAGTTTCAAGGGAAAAAAAAGAAAGAGGGTGTCCGATAATGAACACCCTGTACAGTTTCGTAACAAGCAGTACTCCCTTTTTCCGATAACCGATTGTAAGTCCGGCAAGAAAAGACCATGATCCGGGTGTAGCCATCCGACGGAAAGGGTGTAGCCCCGACGGCAAAAGGGTGTAACCATCCGTGAGGGAAGGCTACACCCTTTTATTGTCAACGTATTTCTGATATGCTCCGCAGCCGGAAGTGAAGCCTATCTCAGCCTCAGCCTGTCTCCCACTTCAGGAATATAATCTCCGTCCTTGCGGTTCATCTTGTACAGGTTCTTCAGCCGGATGGCAAATTTCTGCGAAATGGTATGCATGGAGTCTCCGTCTTTTACGATATAGACTGTATAAGGTTTGGATGCCCGCTTTTTCTTCTCTTTCAGATAGATAATGTCACCGCTCATCAAAGTATAGTCACGCTGCAGATCGTTGTACTTCACCAGCTTCTTCCAGCGGATATCGAACTCTTTGGCCAGCGACTTAAAGGTATCCCCGTCACGGGCTACGATATAAGCGATGCCGTTTGCTATGTAAACCTGATGCGGATTGAGCACCGTCGGTTCACTCTTCGACGAACTCCATCCCCCCTTACGGTCATATTTATAGAGGTCGTAATCTTCAATGATCGTTATCAGACGGTTGGCATACGAAGGATCGGTGGCATATCCGGCCTTTTTCAAACCACGCGCCCACCCCTTATAATCGGTTATCTTCAGTTTAAAAAGGAATGCATAGCGGGCTCCGCGCTTCAGGAATGCAGAATGGTCCTCGTACGAGTCGCGGGGATTGCGGTACGCACGAAAACACTCGTTACGGGCATCGTCGTCATGACGAACGGTACGCCCATTCCAATTACTGCCACACTTGATGCCGAAGTGATTATTACTTTTACGAGCCAACGTACTCATGCCCGCACCACTCTCAAGCAATCCCTGAGCCAGTGTGATACTGGCAGGTATCTTATGCTCTTTCATTTGCTGCACGGCCAGGGCACTATACTTATTTATATAATCTACGTAACGGGAATTCCTGCGCTGCGCCTGGGCACCTGCAGCAAAAGCAAGGACTGTAACTATGGCAATCAGCCTGAGGAGTTTGCTATTCATCTATTATTTGTGTATCTTAAGTTATGCGGCACAAAAATCATAAAAATAATTGGGATTATCAATCTCTTTTCTAACTTTGTAACATGATTTGTAGAACTATAAACCACCTACGCACATGAAAGACCTGACTATTACCTCTGTAATCAAAGTATATGAATATGATGAACTCAATGATACAGACCGTGCCTTATTGGATGACGCCATCGAGGCAACCCGGCGCAGCTATGCACCTTATTCGCACTTTTCGGTAGGAGCGGCAGCACTGCTGGCCAACGGTGTGGTAGTGACAGGAACCAATCAGGAGAATGCGGCCTATCCGTCCGGACTCTGTGCCGAACGCACCACGCTATTTTATGCCAACTCGCAGTATCCCGACCAAGCTGTGGTGACACTTGCCATCGCTGCACGTACCGAGAAGGACTTTATCGACACTCCTATCCCGCCCTGCGGTGCTTGTCGCCAGGTGATTCTGGAAACAGAGAAACGATATAAACAGCCCATCCGTATATTGCTTTATGGCAAGAAGTGTATCTACGAAGTACAAAGCATCGGACATTTATTACCCCTGTCATTTGACGCATCAGCCATGGAGGATTGATTATGATAAGAACTTACCAGACCAAACTGAAAGGTATGCTGGCACTGACTACCAGCTATCACACCGAAAAGAGCCTGCAGAAAGAAAAGAGTTTATATAAATTCATCTGGGTACGCAAAGGAAGCATCACCCTCGAGATAGACCATCAGGAAGTGATACTGGCCGAGAACGAGGTCATCTCCCTTTCCAACCTCCAGCACCTGGAATTTCTCTCGATCGACGGAGAGTACCTGACGGTTCTGTTCAACAGTAACTTCTATTGCATTTACGGCAATGACCACGAAGTGTCATGCAGCGGATTCCTGTTCAACGGTTCTTCGCATGTCGTTCGTTTCATGCTCAACGAATCGGAACGGAGGTCGATGGAAGACGTAGTGGGATTGCTGGACCGTGAATTCACCGTGTCGGACAACCTTCAGGAAGAAATGCTCCGCATCCTGCTCAAACGTTTCATTATCCAAAGCACGCGTATTGCCCGCCAACGACTGAACATTACCCAGGAAAAAGAATACAGCTTCGAAATCATCCGCCAGTATTATAACCTGGTGGACGAACACTTCCGGACCAAGAAACAGGTACAGGACTATGCCGACTTGTTGCACAAATCGCCCAAAACCCTTTCAAACATCTTTTCTTCCTGCAAATTGCCGTCACCTCTGCGAGTCATCCACGAACGGGTGGAAGCGGAAGCCAAGCGACTCCTTTTATATAGTAATAAGAGTTCGAAGGAGATTGCCGACATCCTGGGATTCGAAGACCAATCTTCCTTCAGCCGTTTCTTTAAAAATATGACCGGAGAAAGCCCCGTACAATACCGAAATTCGGTAGAAGGGAAGAATTGACAATTCATACGGCGATATTGCTATTTCGCACCGATGGGAAAACCCTGATCTTTGCATCAGAAAGTTAAACCCATAAAAAGAAATAGCATGAAAGAGAAATTTATCACTCTGCTCACAGTAGCATCCGGTCTGAAAGGTTTCGGACTAAAGTTTATCCGCGTAGCCATCCTCGTTGTTTTCGTATGGATCGGCGGTTTGAAGTATTTTCATTACGAAGCCGACGGCATTGTTCCGTTCGTAGCCAACAGCCCGTTTATGAGTTTCTTCTATGCCAAAGACGCACCCGAGTATAAAGAACACAAAAACCCCGAAGGCGCCTATGTCCCCGCCAACCGTGAATGGCACGAAGCGAACAGGACCTACACGTTCTCTTACGGACTGGGAGCTCTGATTATGTCCATCGGCATTCTGGTTTTCTTAGGCATCTTCTTCCCTAAAGTGGCACTTGTAGGCGACACACTGGCCATCATCATGACGCTTGGCACTCTCTCCTTCCTGGTGACTACTCCCGAAGTCTGGGTTCCGAACCTGGGAAGCGGAGAATACGGCTTCCCCTTACTGTCCGGTGCCGGACGTCTGGTTATTAAAGATATCGTAATTCTGGCGAGCGCCGTTACCCTGCTCTCCGACTCCTCACAGCGTGTACTGAATTCATTGAAGAAAGCCGACTGGGAAAAGCGAAACAAATAAGGGTTGCGGAATGTTATAAACTTACATAAAGATACATCCTAAAAGTAATAAGAATTATGAAACAATATGATGCCATTATTATCGGTTTCGGCAAAGGAGGCAAAACGCTGACTGCCGAATTAGCCAAACGCGGCTGGAAGGTCGCACTGATTGAACGTTCCGCCATGATGTATGGAGGTACCTGTCCCAATATAGCTTGCGTACCCACCAAGCGGCTTATCCACGAAGCCGAAAAGGTGAGTTGGCTCTATCCTACCGATTACGAGAAGCAGGCTGAGGCTTACAAAGCTGCCATAGCACGCAAGAACGAAATGACAGCAGCTTCAAGGGCCAATATGTTCAATAAACTGAGCAGCCTTCCCAACGTGACCATCTATACCGGAATGGCATCGTTCGTTTCAAAGGATGTAGTGAAAGTAACCCTCCCCGACGAAGTGATCGAACTTCAGGGAAAGAAGATTTTCATTAATACCGGCTCTACCAGCATTATACCGGCCATTGACGGGCTGAAAGACAGCAAGCGGGTATATACCAGCACCTCACTGATGGAACTGGACGTATTGCCACGCCATCTGATCATTGTGGGCGGCGGCTACATCGGCCTGGAGTTTGCCTCGATGTACGCAAGCTTCGGCAGTAAAGTGACCGTACTCGAAGGAGGCAATAAGTTTATTGCCCGCGAAGACCGTGATATAGCGGATGCCGTTAAGGAGACACTCGAAAAGAAAGGGATAGAAATCCGCCTCAATGCCCGTGCCCAATCCATACAAGACACAGCCGACGGCGTGACGCTGACTTACACGGATACAGCCGACGGAAACCCCGTCACTATAGAAGGCGACGCCATCCTGGTAGCCACAGGACGTAAACCGATGACCGAAGGTCTGAATCTTCAGGCGGCCGGAGTCGAAGTAGACAGTCACGGAGCTATCGTCGTAAACGGTTATCTGCATACCACTGCCCCGAACATCTGGGCAATGGGTGATGTAAAAGGCGGATTGCAGTTTACTTATATTTCGCTGGATGATTACCGGATTATCCGGGATGACCTTTTCGGCAACAAAGAACGCACGGCCGACGACCGCAATCCGGTGGCATACTCGGTATTTATAGACCCGCCTCTCTCACACGTCGGACTGACTGAGGAAGAAGCCATCAAACGAGGATATTCCTTCAAGGTGTCACGCCTTCCGGCCTCCGCACTGCCGCGTGCACGCACGCTGCAACAGACTGACGGCATACTGAAAGCCATCGTCGACAGCCATTCGGGACGTATTATGGGTTGTACACTGTTCTGTGCCGAATCTTCCGAAGTCATCAATGTGGTAAACATGGCAATGAAGACAGGACAGCATTATACTTTCCTTCGCGATTTCATCTTTACCCATCCGAGTATGGGCGAGGGACTGAACGATTTGTTTTCAATAGATTAGTTTAAAACCTCTGTTTTACACGATTCAGGACAACCTTTTCATTTGGAGAGGGGAGAAATATCCGATTTCTTCCCTCTCTTTTTTGCAGTTACCGGAATATCCTCTATCTTTGCGACCTAATTTCATACTTATACCCATGAGAATATCTAAGTAAGACAACACTTCCGGTAAACATCACTTTTCTCAATATGCTTCTTTTCATTCACTGTTAAGCATCACGAATCCGTGTTGTTCAGCCTCTATTGTGTTTGTCTGTCCCCTCCCTGCTTCCCACAAAATCAACAGCAAGTATTTACTTTCAAAACAATAGACCGCCATGTGTATTCAAGTACAACAAATCACCTATATCCATCCAGACAAAGAAGTTCTCTTCCGGAATCTCAGTTTCACCGTCGGCAAAGGCCGGCAATTGGCCCTGATCGGCAACAATGGGTGCGGCAAATCGACATTGCTGCAAATCATGGCCGGAAAATTACAACCGTCTTCGGGGAACGTGCTCCGCCCCGACGACCTCTATTATGTGCCTCAACACTTCGGGCAATATGATGAAATGAGCATTGCCCAAGCCCTCGGAATAGACCGGAAGCAGAAAGCACTTCATGAAATTTTGAACGGAAATGCCTCCATCGATCATTTCAACATCCTCGATGACGACTGGAATATCGAAGAAAAAGCCTTAGCCGCCCTCAACGGCTGGGGACTCGGAAACAGATCCCTTTCCGAATCCATGCACACACTGAGCGGTGGAGAAAAGACGCGGGTCTTCCTGGCTGGTCTGGAACTGCAAGCGCCTTCCGCCGTATTGATGGACGAACCGACCAATCACCTTGACAACCAAGGACGCAACCGACTGTACGAATGGGTAAAGAAATGCCGTTCCACCCTGATCGTTGTCAGTCACGACCGCACTCTGCTCAACAGGCTTCCCGAAACCTGTGAACTGAGCCGGAACGCACTTGTGTGTTACGGAGGCAATTACGAATTCTACAAGCAGCAGAAAGAACTGCAACAGAACGCCCTGCAACAACAACTGGACGAGAAAGAAAAAGAACTCCGCCAAATACGGAAACTGGCACGCGAAGTAGCCGAACGAAAAGAAAAGCAGAATATACGGAGCGAAAAAGCAGTGCCTAAAAAAGGCATCTCCCGCATGGCGGTTCACACCCTGAAGGACCGGGCAGAAAAAAGTACCACCAAACTGGCGGATATCCATCAGAATAAGTCAGAGAAACTGACCAGCGAACGTAGCCTGATACGCAACAGGCTGGCCGAAAATACTTTGCTTAAAACCGACTTCCATGCTTCCGCCTTACATACGGGAAAAACATTGCTGACTGCCCATAAAATAAACTTTTCTTATGGAAATTCGCCTTTATGGGAGGTTCCACTCTGCTTTCAACTGAAGAGTGGCGACCGGATACGAATCGAAGGAGACAATGGAAGCGGCAAAACGACTTTATTGAAATTGGTTACGGGTGACCTATTGCCAACATCGGGTACACTGGAACGCGCCGGGTTCAGTTATGTCTATCTGAATCAGGAATATTCCATCATCTGCAACCAGCTGACGGTGCTTCAACAAGCAGAATCATTCAATGTACGTGCCCTGCCGGAGCACGAAATAAAAATCAGGTTGAATCGATTTCTCTTCCCGGCAACGAGCTGGGATCAACCTTGCATCCAACTCAGTGGAGGCGAAAAAATGCGACTCGCTTTCTGCTGCCTGATGATTAGTAACAACACGCCCGACCTCTTTATCCTGGACGAGCCTACCAACAATCTGGATATACAAAGTATCGAAATCATCACAGCTACCGTTCGGAACTATACGGGCAGTGTACTGCTTGTATCACATGATGAATATTTTGTAAAGGAAACCGGCATCAGAAAGAGTATCTTTTTATAATTTTGCACCGTTTAAAAAGAATAATCCCAAAATGATAAATACAGAAACCAACTACCGGTGGTTCATCTTTTACCAAGATCAGTTACTGTTGGAAAAGAACGACAATGCTTTTTCCATCCCCACGGGCAAGAATGCCCCTGTCACCACTCCGGAAGGAATAACCGTACACACCATCACCACGGCAACGGGCATGGTATGCAAAGCTTTCTACACAGACTCTCCGATAGCCGAAACTCCGGAATACGTGCAGATAGGATTGCGCGCTTCTTATGATTACTTGTCGCCGGAACACTATCAGGCCGCAGGCAAGGTTCACGAAATTCTCTACTGGGACCGCAGCAACCGTTTCTGCCCCACTTGTGGAACTCCGCTGGTACAGAAAGAACCCATTATGAAGAAATGCCCGAATTGTGGCAGAGAAATCTATCCGGTCATCTCAACAGCCATCCTGGTATTGGTGCGGAAAGAAGACTCCCTGTTATTGGTACATGCCCGCAACTTTAAAGGTACTTTCAATAGCCTGGTAGCCGGATTCCTCGAAACAGGCGAGACATTGGAAGAGTGTGTGGCAAGGGAAGTAAAAGAAGAAACCGGGCTCGATGTGAAAAACATCCGTTATTTCGGCAGTCAGCCCTGGCCTTATCCGAGCGGACTGATGGTGGGATTTATCGCCGACTACGCCGGTGGTGACATCCACCTGCAAGATGACGAGCTCAGCTCCGGGAACTTCTATACCAGGGATCACTTGCCGGAACTTCCCCGCAAACTCAGCCTGGCACGTAAGATGATCGACTGGTGGATCGCACAACAGTAAAAACAGAACAAGCTACGGAAGGTACACCTACCACAAACGAACAACCAGGGACGAATCGAAAAGAAACCCGTCCTCAGGATCATAAACCTGTGTACCTGTCCGTAGCTTGTATTTGATTACAAAACTTCTATTCGAAGATCGTCAACTCTTCCAGCCCCAGCTTCTCTTCCCAGTCACTGATAGTCATCTGGCAAAGATCGGCCGGTTTCATATCGGCAGGAATAGCATTTTGCGCCATATAAACGGCAGGAGTGCACGACAGGGCACAACCTACCTGACCGGGTTCTACAAATGTATATTTATAACCGATGTAAATACGGTCGTAGATCACATCCTGATCTTCACCGCAAAGGGCAATACTGTTGGTCGCTTTGCGAAGTATACCTTCCAGAAAACCGATGGCTTCACCTTCTGTTGTCGAATCGTCTCCATAAGTACCTGCATCCTTTACAAACAGGCAAGCTCCTTTACTACGGTCTTTCAGAATGGCCAGGCCGATTACAGACCATACCCATACAGGACCGCATGCCACAACTTTTCTGCTACCTCCCGGTACGTAAGCTCCCGGAAGCACAGGGAAACGGCGCTCCTTGGCACGGCCGAACAGACGTTCGGTTGCCTCCAGCAACGGACGGATATTATAAACAGGGATGTCCGCTCCTTCGGGTTGCGCCTGCATGTAGATAGGCATCTCTTTCCTTTTGGCAATGTCATCGTGCATCGCCAGGTCAAATCCCCAGATGGCTCCATTCTGTCCGCAAAAAGACGAGGCTTTCATCAGGTTGACTTGCCCGAGATACGCATCGTTCTTCTCACAACGATCCTTCGCTACAATCCTTTCGGTTATTGCATCGAGGTCTTTCACGTCGACTGTACCGACTGACAATTTCATAGTCGAAATATATCCTTCACCACCCACAACGCCGGGATTTAAATATCCCATGCAAAATTCTTTACTTGGCCCTATAGCCTGACTAATCACATTAGAGGCATCATACCGGATGCCGGACACAAGATCTTTCATACGTTTTTAAGTTTAGATGTTGCAGTAAGAACAATATATCCTCAAGAATGATTGACCCCTACTCCCTAAAGAAAGCAAAAGAAGACGAAGAAGATAAAATGTTAAAAGAGGTGAGGTTACCAATTGGGCAAGTGCAAACAGATATCCCATTAACCTGTCTATTATTCAAAGAGTACGTTCCACGCAATGATCAGCTTAAAAACCGATAGTTTGTCCTATAGATAATATCACATTAAGATTAAAGCTGATTAAAAAGTAAACAAATCGGAACCATCCGGTTCAAATCGTTCTTTATCATTATGGATCAGGGAAAGGTAAAAAGAGAAAAATGCGCAAGTTGTATTTCTCAACCGACACGGAATTAAAAAGTTTCTGTGAAAGAACTTTAGCGCAACCGCTTTCTCCTGCAACGATTTATTTCCGTATTGGACATTCAGCCCTGTTTAGGAAATAAATCGAAAGCAATGGAAAGACAGAATTAAATTTGCGGCATAAGTGCCTGTTAAATATTTAATAAACCAAGATAATTTCAATCCGTTTTACCGAAAATATAGACCTTACATTGATATGGGGCCAGTTTTACTATCAGTTCCTTTGAATCACTACCACTCTTTGTCAAATGGCTGTCCAAACAGTATATCTGCTCGAATGATAAATCGGCAATCGTATTTTCATTCAATATCACAGTTTGCGGAGAGCTTGCCCGGTTAAAGCAAGCCACAGCTTTACGTCCATCTGCCAACGGCTTTACCCAAATATCATAATGATCCGAACGAATGCTGCGTTCTGCCTGCCTACCTAACACATCCTGATTAATAGCTATTAAATCAGGATCCAACAAGATTTTTAATGTACTATCATTCATATTCCGTACATCGTTTCCGGAAAGTAAAGGAGAAGCCATCATACACCACAGGCTAAAATGGGATTTATATTGTTCCTGAGTACATCCTTCCGACTCATAACCAATACTCATACTCTTTCCATCTATTCCGACCACTAACATATCCGGATCATTCCAACCGGATGGACCGGCATATTCACTCAGAGGAGCATTGATTTCAAGGATATTCAATATACCATGTAATCCACCAACACGATTTCCATCCCGATACCAAATGTCACCGATATCTCCTGATACTCTCCATAAATGTCCCCCCACTTGCTTCGCCCATTTCCAAGGTTCACGCTGTCCCCACTCACACACTGAATAGACAATCGAACGATTGGTAGCCCGTAGTGCCCTTCCCATTTTCGCATATCGCTCCATGGCTTCTACCCGATCTACAGGAGCATTGCAATAGTCATATTTCAACAAGTCAACTCCCCAAGAGGCAAAATCTTTTGCATCTGTTTCTTCATATCCGTAGCTACCGCAAACGCCGCCACAAGTTTTTTCGGCGGCATCCGAATAAATTCCCAATTTAAACCCACGCTCGTGCAGATAATCAGCTACATATTTTATCCCACGTGGAAACTTAGTTTTATCAATCTGCAGATGTCCGTCAGCCCCCCGTTCCGGCAACTGCCAAAAGTCATCTATATTGATATAGGAATATCCTAAATCACGCATTCCGTTCGTTATCATCGCATCCGCCGTTTGCAAGACCAATTCTTCTGTCAGATGCTGTCCGAAAGTATTCCAACTGTTCCAGCCCATTGGAGGAGTTAATAATAATTCATCACCAATGCGGATGACCAATTGTTTCACACTTACACCTAATGCATTCTCAGCCTTCAGGGTTACAGTATAATCTCCTTTGGAAGTCACGACTCCACTAATAATGCCAGTCTTGGAATCCAGTTCCAGTCCTTCGGGGAGTTTTTCCGCACTCCACTGCATCGGTCGCTGACCGGAAGTCGGAATATAAAAGATAAATGGAGTTGAAGGATAATTACCTATGATATGAGGAGAATTGATACGTGGTTTCCCTTCAAATACTTTTAAAACAACATCTCCGGCAAAAACAGAAGGAATGACTGTCCATAAAGCTAAAGAGAGTAAAAATGCAATGAAATAGGGTTTGTTCATAGTTCTTCTTTTATTAATTTCACTAAATAATATAATAACAGATGAAGGAAAATATTCTCAAATATCTTCCTTCATCATTTCAATCAGTAATCCGAATAACCTCAATCGTTATTCTTATTTCACAAAATCCGTAATCTTTATTGTCCACTCTCTTTTCGTACCGTCGGCAGCAGTCACCTGATATTTAAACTCCTTAGCTGAAAAATCGCCAGGACTACCCAACTTAGGCGCTCCGTTTAAGGGCATAATTCTAGCAGCAGTAGAAAGATCTATATAAGCAATAAGATTACTTAATGATACATTTTGCCTGACAGCATCTGTAAAACTGCCACTGGCCGTTGGAACCGTCAGCTTACAGGTAATCAGATTGTCGTCTTTCGAAATTTGTTTTTCAATGTTGAGTGTTTTAACAGCCATCTGATCCTTAGCCTCATCCCACCAACGGTATTCAAAGTTCAAATTAGTAATTTCAGCCTCATTATAGGCCTCTAAATCATCCAATCCTGATTTCAGGCACGATGAAACGGTACCTATTAGAAATAGTAACAAAACAGTATTTATAAGTTTCTTCATATTCGTAATACTTTAATTATTAGACGTCCAGCATTTTTCTACTACCACCCCTCGTTCTGGTCCAGATTTGGATTCAGATCACGTTGTCCTTGAGGTACAGGGAACAAATAATGTTTCTTGGTAAAAGTACGCTCATTATCACTTTGGTAAATGGGTATCGGAATTATCTCAAAAGATTTTCCATCAGGAGCTATTTTCATGAACTTCTGTTCAACTGTCAGTTCCGGAACAACCTCCAGACCGTCGGCCTTACCCCAACGAAGTACACTCCAGTATCGGTCGCCTTCACTGACCAGTTCTATACGGCGTTCACGTTTATACTCTTTCCAGGTATCTTCCAGTGATAAGGATTTTTGCAATTCCGGCAAACCGCCATGAGTTACCCTCGTCCTATTGATATAGTCAATAGCCGTTTCCTTATCACCTTGGCGCAACTTTATTTCCGCATAATTCAGATAAGAGCGTCCCAAACGTAACAAAGTATAATGATAATCCGTTTTTTCCGAGTTCAGCAAACGTTTGGCTTCATAAACGCATTTCCGATAAACATATCCTGATACCGGCATTCCCCAGAATTCTGTCGTTTTAGAAGTATAATAAAGATTACCTCCCTCACGAAGCCACACCCTATTAGCGAAATAAGAACATCCGTCGTAAACGATAGAAGCTTTGAATCGTTTATCACGATTCTTGTAAATAGCATCTTCAACCGTCCCTCCGTCAACCAGGAATTTCTTATAATAAGAAGTCTGGTCCCACTCTTTGGCTTTTCCATCCTCATCAACTACAAGATAATCATTTACCAAATCAACAGAAGGAAATCTTTGCGGCCAACCTGCCATCTCCTCTACCAAGGGATACTTTGCCTGCACATCGGCAATCAATTTAGAGGGATCAATATTAGGTACCAATCTCTGCATCCACGTATCTGAAAAGTTCGTATTTTCAGCACTTCTCCATTGTGCCAGGATTATCTCGCTCGAAGCCAATGAATGATCGTAATCATTGAACATACCGGCGTAGTTACCATCCAGTGAGTATTTGTCCAGTGCAAACAGATCTTCACAGGCCTTTGCCGCTATCCGGTAATACTCCTCCTGTCCATTCTCAATATATGCAGCCCCATGCAAAGCTGCTTCTCCCAACAATGCGTAGGCAACACCGCGTGACAATGCACCGGACGGAGCATCTACAGGCAGATCAGGAGCAGCCTCCCTGAGGTCGTTCAGTATGAAATCATAAGTTTCTTTCACTGTAGCCGTACGAGGGAATTTCATATCCGCTTCCGGATCAATAAGTTCTTTTACTAACATTAGTTTACCGAACAAGCGGGCACGCGTAAAATAAATCATAGCACGTATCGTCTTAGCCTGTGCTATAAAATTAGCCTTTTCCGCATTCGTAAAGGATGCTTCCGGAACACGTGCCAACACCATATTGCAACGACGGATATCTTCATACTTATTCCATCCGGCATCATAATAACGGTCTATCAATTCTGCATTCACATCCCGCCCATCTTCCATGATAGCTTCATTATCCGTCCAATTGTCTTTCCAAACCATCATATTCGTAGCATTTGCCAACGCAGTATAAATGAATGCTTGTGTCAGGTCAGTACTTTTCCACACATCATTTTCCGAATATTTGTCAAGCGGTCCCTTGTCCAATATATCACTGCAGGAAAAGGCGACCAAGGCAAATAGTATAATTACAAATAAATTCTTTATCTTATTCATATGTATTCCTCCCTATTAAAAACCTATTGTTACACCAATTGAATAAACTCTTTGTACAGGATAGCCGTCGCCGCTGGTACTTGATGTTTCCGGATCGAAAAATTTGCTAACACCTGAAATAGTGAAAAGATTACTACCACTCAGATTCACACGACACGTCTGCAACCAGTCACATTTTTTCAGGTATTTATATTTAAAGTCATAGCTCAACTGCAAATCCTTCAGACGAAGATATGATGCATTCCGCATCCAGAAAGTCGATCCTGCCTTATTATTATTTCCGTTTACACCGGAACTGATCGAAATTCTAGGAAAATCCGCACCTGTATTGTCCGGTCTCCAATAATTCAACTGGTTTTCATAATACAGGTATTTTCCTTCACCTGACTGATAACGATTGCCAAAAGTCATGTAGCGTTCACCTGTCCCATAAAGTAAACCGGACAAAGTGAATCCTTCATAACCCAAAGAAAAATCAAAGGCATAAGTAAAGTGAGGCATTGTCGGCTTTCCGATACGTACCTGGTCTTCACCGTCTATTTTACCATCACCGTTCACATCCGTATAACCAATGTCTCCGAGCTTAGTTTGGGTAGATCCCAATCTTCGGGGAGAGTTCAGGATATCCTCTTTGTTTTGATAAAGTCCTGTATCTATGTATCCCAACCCATAGTAATCGGTCTGATGTGTTTGACGTTTGTAAGGATTCATCAAGTCAGATAATGCTTCATCCGCTTTCACTTTCCACAGGCTATTAAAGTAGGTCATATTGAACCCTACTTCATAAGTGAATTTACGCGGAGTCGTATCTGACCAGCGCATTGTCAACTCCACACCTTCGCGACGTTGTTCGCTATTCGATTTTATTTGTGGTAAAGGTTTACCCAAAGGAGTTGTATAACGGTCTCCCGGACTCATCAAACCACCTTTGGTTACGTAATAGAAATAATCAAAGGTACCTTTCAAGCGATTGTTGAAGAAAGCCATATCCAATCCCAGGTTAAAGGAATTCACCTGATACCAGCTCAGCAGTTCCGGAGACACCAAAGCCCCTTCACTAAATCCTGATTGCAGTTTTCCCCCAATCACTATTTTTTTCTCATCCAGACTATAGGTAGAAAGATAGCCGAAACGATTTACTCCATTTTCCGTACCGGTCTGTCCATAAGAAGCGCGTAGCTTGAGCAAATCGAATACATGTTGATCCCACTCTTTGAAGAAAGGTTCTTCACTGATGGCCCACGCCACCGCTCCGGAGGGGAAGAATCCCCAACGATGTCCTGGAGTGAAGTTATCCGATCCATCGTAACGGAAACTACCTTCCACGATATACCGATTCATAAAGTCATATTTCAAACGACCTACCAATCCCATACGTCCTCCTTCATCCGAATTGCCGCCATTCTGCTGCGTATCTGCTGCACCGGCAAATAGCTGGTCCACAACCGTAGATAAGTATTCCCCACGATATGCATTAAAATTCCATCCAGTATTTTCTGCAACATTATAAACGAATTTAGCATCAATCGTATGCTTTTCGGCAAAAGTTTTCACATAAGCGGCACTTACTTCGAAATTGTAGGACTCTCCCCAATAGCCTTCTTCATTCAATGTCGGTTTACCTATTGGATATACAGCTCCATCTGCGTAATACTGAGGAGCCTTGGTACTGAATTTCTTCACATGTGAGTCGTTCAGACGATAGTTGAACATAGCACCCAAGGTTAACTCCTTTAACCAAGGCAATGTCCAGTCTGCAGCCACTTGGGTATTTATGAATTTGCCATAGTTCCTGTTATATCCCGAACGCTTGTCCATTTCCGCCAACGGATGGTCGGTAACTGCGGCATAAGTACCATCCTTATTGTAAGCCGGATTCAGCGGAGACTGGTTATAAAGATCTTCCCAGATCTTTGCCGCTGAGAAAGAGGGGTATTCCTTTTTTTCATAAGCTCCGTTCAGATTCAGGCTGACCTTCAGACCAATCTTATCAAAAGTCGTGTTAACATTACTGCGAACTGTATAGCGGTCATAGTTCAATGCATTCGAAGTATAGATACTACCTTGATTGAGCATACCCAGAGAAATATAGTAATTCACCTTATTGCCACTTCCACTCAATGATACCGTATGCTTGTATTGAGGAGCAACAGTTTTCAATCCTTCTCCCAGCCAATCTGTATCGGCGTGTCCGGATGTATAAGGATCTGACTGATTTTTAATGATATCCAATACTTCCTGATTAAAAGGTAAATCTGCCTCGTCCAAACCATCATTGATACCGGCAAGCATTTGGTTGTAAGCATAGTCATAACCACGAGTCTTTTTCAGTAATTTGGTAGGTTGGCTGAATTCAGCATTAAACGTATAATTCACCGCTGTCTTTCCCTTACCTCCCTGTTTGGTTTTCACCATCACGATACCATTGGCAGCCCGTGAACCGTAAACAGCCAGAGATGCTGCATCCTTTAGAATTGAAAGGCTTTCGATATCATTCGGATTCAACGTATTGAAATCCCAAGCATCGGAAATAACACCATCTATGACATAGACAGGTGCGCCACCGCCACGGATCGAAATAGAAGGGGCAGATCCCGGTTCACCACCTGATGATTGTACAATAACACCTGTTGCACGTCCGGCCAGTGAAGCTGCTACACTATTAAATGGCAAGTCCTGTAGTTTCTCACCTTTCACGGCTGTAACAGCAGACGCCATCTTGCGTGTAGAAGTAGTACCATAACCAATTACAACGACTTCGTCCAACATTTTATTATCCTCAGACAACACCACATGGATCTGTTTTTGCCCAGCTATGGGAACTTTCGTATCCAAATAGCCTATGTAACTGATAGCAAGCACATCCTTTGGAGCAACCTCCAAGATAAAATTACCATCGAGATCAGTAATAGTTCCTTTATCTGTACCTTGTATTTTGACATTCGCTCCAATAATAGCCTCTCCTGTCTTATCGACAACTTTTCCGGTTATCTTTTTAGTTTGCTGTTGCTGAACGGCGAACGAGCTATTGTGAACTTCTTCTACTTTTTTTTCTAATATAATATGCGAGCCTTCCAATTTATATTCAATACCAGTGTTCTGTAATATTTGATCCAATACCTTTGAAACCGTCTGCTTATTTGCCTTAATAGTAACTAGCTTATTTACATTTATCTGACTATTATAAATAAAAAGATAATCCGTCTGACTCTCTATCTCCTCTAGGACCTTATTGAGTCCTACATTATCCATGGCAAAACTAACTCTTGTATTTTGAGAATAGGAATTTCCGGCATATAAAGAAAAAACACATGCCATCAATAGGAACAATGTAATTCTCATAATTCTAAAAAAATGTTTTATTTGGGGATTTTTAGGGTAATATGACCCCGACAAAGTGTTATTTTTCATACCTTTGTATAGATTTTAAATTGATACATTTTTAATAAAAAATTGTGTTGATTTCTTATGCCGGTAGGTGCGGGAACACCTATCGGCATTCTCAATAGGTTAACTTAGATCATTTTTCATAGGCATTTCGCTTTTAAGAATTAATACTTTATTTTATATAGATAATTTGTTTTTCATTATCTTTCTCATATTGGAAATCTATATTTTTTTGTAAGATACGAAGCGCATAATCTATTCCGTCGGTTTGTCTGAATTTCCCCGTAAAATTAATCTGCAATACATTTTTATTCTCTATCACTATTTTCACTCCGTAATACTTTTCAAAGTCTTTCATAATATTAGGAAAAGATTCGTCAGAGAAACAGATAAGCCCTTCTTTCCATCGATAAGGATTATAATCTTCCACTTTAGTCATTACAAACCGTCCTTTTTCTAATGACAATTTATGATCAGGCTTTAATATTACTGTTTGCGATGAATCTGCTTTCAAAGTGACCTTAACACTGCCATGCATCAATGTAGTTTCAAATTTTTCTGTTTCCGGATATGCATCCACATTAAACTTCGTACCTAATACTTCGATGCTATAAGCATCTGTGTGCACTATAAACGGTCTGCTTTTATTCTTTTTCACATCAAAATAAGCTTCTCCTTTTAGTATAACGAAACGCTCCCGGCTGTTAAAAGAAGTCGGATATTGTATCGTTGTACATGCATTTAACCAAACATTACTACCATCGGGTAATGTGACATTGGTTCTTTGTCCTTCAGGAACAGAAATCGTACTCATTGCCACTGAATCCAGACCGGCTTTATACTCCTGATAGAAATAACTAAGCAGAAATGTCAATATTACAGTCATGGCAATTTTCAGCCACTCTATTTTTTTATAATGTGTAAAATTGAAAAAAGAGGTTTTCTTTACCGGAAGCGGATTATTAAGCATCAAGGCATCAAAAATTTTACGTTCCCTATAGAAGGCGCGCTCGTTTTCGTCTGATGCTTCTACCCAAGCCTTGACCCTTTGTCCTTCTTCTATGGAAACCTTTCCTTTATAAAAATTATATAGTAAATCTTTGTCCATGACAATGTATTAATGTCCCTTTATGTATAAGGCACTTCATGGGAAAGGTATCCTAGTGAAATTTCATCAAAAAATAAAGAAATAATGGAAAATAATCTTTTAGGTTAATCTGTAATGCCTTTAAAGCTTTACAAATATGAAAGTCTACACCTTTGGTTGTCATATTCATTAAAGCAGCAATCTCCTTATACGATTTGTTTTCATAACGGCTTAAAATAAATATTTTGCGTGTACGTTCCGGCAGTTTATCCAAAGTTTGCTGAATCAGCTCTTGCATCTCTTTGACTAAAAGTTCATAAGGTTCGCAAGCATCTAAAGAAACGATACGTGCATTGAGTTCCCACTCAATATATTTTCTAATATTTTCAGAATGTTCTTCCCGTATCTGCAAATGACGAAGATAATTAAGACTTTTGTTTTTTATGATGGTAAGTATATATGCAGGAATATTGGATACTTCAGATAAAGTATTTCTGTTTTCCCAATAATAAATTAACGCCTCTGTTGTTATATCTTCCGCTACATCCCAATCTCTGACATAGGTATTAGCAAAATTCAAAAAACGTGTCTGATAATCATTATATAGCTGATTAAAAGATATTTTATCTTTCGGATTAGTCTTAATATGCATTACATAGGATTAAAAGGTTCTAAAAATATTTTCATAAACATCGCACAAGACTCCTTCATTTCGTTGTGTATCTTTGACGTGCGAAGGTCACAAATTAATTATTAAACAAAGAACATTTAAAAGGATTTTAATATATAATATTATATATTATGATAGTAAAATGGCTAATTATCATTTATAATTTGCAAAAAACTTTACTTATATACTATCAACACATTAACCACTTTTTTAGGATGGAGGATACATACTCGTGAAAAAACAGATTTATACTCACTGACGGAGAAGGCCATACTTCTATTAGTTATATTCTAATAGATCTTCTGAACCTAGACTGATTCAGCATCAAGGATAAAGTGCAAATAAGAGTTCATATTCTAAAGTAATGTTATGAATATATCAGCACCTCAAGTCGCAAAGTTATATAAGTGTCTCAGGCAATATCTCTAAGTTAAAGACCTTTGGACTACGACTAAAAGTACCGTAAAAATATAGAAATAGAACTTCAGCCGAATAAATAAAATACAAAGAAGAAAGTATAATTAAAAAACAATTCACAGCACATCCCTCTATGACAGTACCCAAGTAATTGACTGTCGGTTTGCATTCGATGGAAAAAATAAGTTCTCGCCAGGTCCTGAGAACTATTTATCCAGGAAAACGACAGTGATCGTTTCCCTGTCACTCTCCCTATCATTGTAGAAACGGGAAAAATCAGCACGCGGATAGGAGACATTGTCCGAGTGGAAGGCACTGCACAAGTCCTCGGCTTTTTAGAGAATATTCCCAAAAGAAATGCCCCATCCAATGAAGGACAAGGCATTCCAATAATATTATGGATACATTTATACGATGCTAAGTATCCGTCAAAAGAGTATTTAAAATAGCTCCTTTAAATACCCAGTGACTTCTTCACTGCTTCTACTTTTTCAGTAGCTTCTGCATCGGCAGTAGCAAAACAGTTGCGGCATCCCATCTCACCTTTCACTTCGATATAGAATTTGATCTTCGGCTCCGTTCCTGACGGACGAACAGATACTTTTCCACCGTCTTCTGTGAAATATTGCAGTACATTCGATGGTTCCGGCATATCGATGTCAGTCACATGGCCCGCTGCGTCGGTTTGTTTCAGAGTCTTGTAATCTTTCGACAGAACCACTTTCGAACCACCCAACTCTTTCGGAGGGTTAGCACGGAAATTCTCCATCATGGCTTTAATCTCTTCCGCACCGCTCTTACCCGGTTTCACAACGTTTACAGTAAATTCCTTAGAGAATCCATATTCAACGTAGATGTCCATCAGCAACTGATACAGAGTCTTTCCGTTATCCTTGGCCCAAGCAGCCACTTCGGCAATCAGGCAGCAAGCAGAAACAGCGTCTTTATCACGAACAAAGTCCTCAGCCAGGAAGCCATAGCTTTCTTCACCACCGCCGATGTATTTCTTCTTGCCTTCACGCAAACGAATTTCACGGGCAATCCATTTGAAACCGGTGTAGCAATCGAGCATCTCAATGTGATTCTTATCGGCAATCTTCTTGATCAGTTCGGTAGTAACGATAGTTTTCACACAAAATTCATTACCGGTCATTTTGCCCAGTTTGTTATATTGAGTGATGATGTAATAAAGATACATCAGACAAGTCTGGTTACCGTTAATCAATACCCATTCGCCTTTATCGTTCTTACAAGCGATACCTACGCGGTCGGCATCCGGGTCGGAAGCCATTACAAGGTCGGCATCAATTTCTTTAGCCAGATTAAGAGCCATCGTCAAAGCTTCCGCATTCTCCGGATTCGGAGAGACAACTGTCGGGAAGTTACCGTCCTTAATCATCTGCTCGGGCACGGTATATACGTTCTCGAATCCCCACATCTTCAGTGCACGCGGAATCAGCATCATGCCTGTACCGTGGATCGGAGTGTATACAATCTTCATATCTTTATGGCGGGCGATCGCTTCAGGATCGATAGAAACAGTCTTCACCATATCCAGATATATCTTATCGACATCTTCTCCGATGATCTGAATCAGATCCGGGTTACCCTGGAACTTGATATCGGCAGCAGAAGCAATCTTATTCACTTCATCGATAATGCCCTTATCGTGCGGAGCCAGTACTTGCGCACCGTCGTCCCAATAAGCCTTATAACCGTTGTATTCTTTCGGGTTGTGTGAAGCAGTCAGGATAATGCCGCTCTGGCAACCGAGATGACGGATGGCAAAAGACATCTCCGGAGTGGGACGCATCTCTTCGAACAAATATACCTTAATGCCATTGGCCGAGAAAATATCCGCAGAGATCTTGGCAAACAGAGAACTGTTGTTACGGCAATCATATCCGACTACAACCGAAATCTGTTTCATATCTTTAAAGTTTGCGTTCAGATAGTTAGAGAGTCCCTGGGTAGCAGCTCCGACAGTATAGATGTTCATACGATTGGTACCTACGCCCATGATCCCACGGAGTCCGCCCGTACCAAACTCGAGATCTTTGTAAAAGGCCTCGATCAATTCTGTCTTATCTTCGTTCTCCAGCATGCGTTTCACTTCAGCCTGAGTTTCGGCATCATACGCCGGGGTCAGCCACTTTTCGGCTTTCTCAGTCACCTGTTTGATTAGTTCTTCATTCCCCATGGTTCTATCTATATTTTAGAGATTAATAATTAGTTTATTTAAAATACAAATGTAAAAGAATAAGTTTGAAATTCCTATCTTTTAATCAGAAAACTCTTTGGAAGCGATTATTCGGTTACCTTATAGCGTTCTCCTGTTTGCTTCACATACTCTTCAAGGAATTCCTTTGAATAGCCCGGACGTACCACGCCTGCGGGTTGACCAATGGCATTACGCTCGAACTTGCCGTCCTTCATCTTACGGATGACACCATCATTGTACTTCACAATGATAAATTCGCCCAAACGTTTCCAAGTATCGAAAGTGCTTTGCGCTGTCATGTCGGTATAGTTGGTCAGAAACTTCACAGCCGTTTCCGGATTCTTCTCGTACAACTTAACAGCAGCTGCTTCAATACCTTCCTGTGCCTCGTTGAAGGTGGTTTCAAGTTCGTTCTGCGTAGCACGTACATCGCCGATCATCAAATCGTAGCGGGGATATACCATGTTGGCCACCCAGTTGAAAATCCAAAAAGCGGAGTTCCAGGAGAAGGTGATGTAATCGGCACCGTCTACACGCGTATAGCATACCGGAGCTTTGGTAGTACAACAATATACGGGAGTGAAAACAGTCATGTTGGCATCATCCGTACCAAACCAAAGCACACCGCCTACAGCATCGGGAAGATTGGCACGCATCTGAGCCACAAAAACGAAACCGCTCTGTTGTGTAGAGATGGGACGCTCATTGAAATACTCCTGGTCGCCTACCTTGAAAGTCAGCGGAGAGAGACGGTAAGGTGTTTTATAAGGCCCGGCACCAAAATCATTGCTGATGTCGAGGGCAGTTCCTTCATAATGGTCGCGCATGGCATTCTTTACATCCTGAACGGAGAGTTTGCGTTTCGGCTTTACGAACAGAGGCATAGGGTCATTGGTCTTTCCTTGGATATAAGGCAGATAGGCTTCACCTTGGTCGGTAAACATATTGAAGTAGCTCCACACACGGGCTTCACAGAAACGGCGGGCACCGAAATCGAGCGGTGCATAAGCATCGGCAAAGCTGAAGTCTTTGTTCACACCGCTGAAATATCCTTTTTCGCGGGCAAAAGAAATAACGTCATTAGAATACATGCAGTTGGCCTTGTCAGCCATATCGAACTGATGGATGCGCGACTGGTTGGCATGTGCCGAAATGCAGTCGTCCGGCACTCGGACAGCTACCCATACGGCTCCCCGGATGCCGGAACCTTTACCTATCATCTCCATAATCCATATTTCATTGGGATCGGCAATGGTGAACGACTCGCCACTGCTGTAATATCCGTATTCCTGCACCAGTTCAGTCATCACCTTGATGGCTTCACGGGCAGTACGCGAACGTTGCAAACCCACGTAAATCAGGCTTCCGTAGTCGATAATTCCCAGCGTATCCACCAATTCGGGACGGCCTCCAAAAGTCGTCTCACCGATGGTTACCTGAAACTCGTTCATATTACCGATTACATTATAAGTCTGGCGTGCCTGTTCGATCTGTCCCAGATACTTGCCGGTATCCCATTCGTGAATATCCATCATGGTGCCTTTGGGATATGTGGCTGCCGGATAGTGATACAGCTCGCCAAAAAGTCCGTACGAGTCGGCAGAATAGGAAACGATGGTTGAACCGTCAGTAGACGCATTCTTGCCGACAATTAAGTTAGTACAGGCGAAGGTTTCCGCCACTGCCGCAGTCAGAAGAGCGGCAAAGAGAAAGATTCTTTTCATATAATAAATTATTAATACATTGTCTTTATTCTGTCTTTATCCGGAAAGCTACCAGACAAAGGTGTCTCGAACCGTTGTTTCGTTTCCGCAATCGTCTGTCGCAGTCATTACTACAGTGTGACGTACCCCCTTCTTGACATGCTTAGGATCGAGCTTACACTCCCAATGGGATTTGGTCAAGTTGGGACGTCCGAACAAGGCAAATTTTCCATCGATAGTTCCACGATAGGCACGGATGCCGGTTTCTTTGTCCTTCAACCTGTAAACGACCTTCCCATTACGGCCCCAGGTATTCTTACCTACCGGGGTAATTTCGGGGGGCACTGTGTCTACAGCAACCGTATAAGTTCCCAATTCACGGATTCGGGTCTTCATAAATCCATCCTCGTAAGTACCTCCGGCACTGTACATACTTCCTTTGGGAGTGACACGTGCCACATAATACTTGGTGCTGTCGGCAACCGGCTGACGTCGGAGACCAATACGCAACTCACATTCCCCGTGCAACGGCACTTTCTCGTCATTCAACTGATAAGTATAGGCTATCGCCCCACTATCGGAATGCACTTCGTAGTTGAGAGGCACATTATCGTATAACATTCCCCGGGGAACGGTAAGGGTCAATCCGGGTTCTTGCAGAAAGTTCGTCTTATCCCAGGCAAAAAAATATTTCTCCCGATGCCCGAGCGGCTGAATCGGCTGTCTCTTTCCACGCACCGTAAAACGGTAGCGGGAAGTATTGCCGAAAGCATCCTTCAATTCGTATTCAAACTTATAATCCCGCTCTTCATCAATGGTGATCAGTCCCCGGTTGTCGTTCGAAGCCCGAAGCATGCGGAGCGTATTGCCCGGATCAATAAACGACTTCATATATTGTCCGCAGGTCCAAGAGTTTATCATCCGGTTTTCATCCTGTGAAAAACGGTCGACCACACTGCGGAACACTTCCGTACCGTCCACTCTAAGCACAACGGTATGCACTCCATAACGGTTGTGCACACCATCCATATAATCGTAGGCCTTGATGCCCGACCCGATCACTCCCCATGCCTCGATGGGACGCGCTGTGTTTATCGGGAAGCTCTGCCGTTCCGGGCTCCCTCCCACTACCCCACTTCCCGGCTGTGGAAACAGCATGATTCCTTCTGCCCGGGGAGCGGTGTTATCTTTTATTTTCGACTTGAAAAAGGGCATCGGATCAATCGATTCACCGGTAGCGGTCTCCATCACATCCAGATGCAGATGCGGACCGAATGAATAACCGGTATTACCGCTCCAGGCTATTTGCTGCCCGGCCTTCACCGGATATTCACCCGACTCGGGAACAATCTCGACTTCCCAATCTTCTTTTTCATATTGCAGTTTCTCCACTCTCCGGGCAATATCGGGCATGAAACCGCTCAAGTGTCGGTTGATTGTCGTATAACCGTTGTTATACACCACATCGAGTACATGTCCCGACCCATTGGTGACGCGAATACGGGAAATATATCCGTCGGCGAGCGCACGTACCGGTTTGCCAATGACACCCTGAGTCTTGAAATCGAGCCCTCCATGAAAATGGTTAGCCCGGATTTCTCCGAAGTTGCCGCTCAGAGTCAGTGTAAAGTCAAATGGAGGAACAAAAGTAGCCTGCTTCACATCTTGTGAATGTCCCTGAATGCTGCAGGCAAGCATCAAGGCAACTATATACTGTTTCATGTAGTTTGCTTAAAAATGGAATCTTTGCAAAAATACATCATTCCTGCCATATTAGAAAACAGAAGGGTGGATTTTATTCCTATCCGTCACCCTACTATCATTCTGCTGTAAAACATCCCTACATGGATAACAACGTAAGCAGAATTTTCCTACATTGTGCCATGTTTAACCCTTAATAGAGTAACGTTATGATTATCGGAGTACCTAAGGAGATTAAGAACAACGAGAACCGTGTGGGCATGACGCCCTCGGGAGTCGCCGAGTTAGTGAAACGCGGGCATACTGTATACATACAGCACACCGCAGGAGAGAACAGTGGTTTTCAGGACGAGGCATATACAGCCGTAGGAGCACAAATACTGCCCACCATGGAAGAGACATACGCTATGGCCCAGATGATAGTAAAAGTAAAAGAACCTATCGCACCGGAGTACAGACTGATCCGCAAAGGACAGTTGTTGTTCACTTATTTTCATTTCGCTTCCGATAGAGAGTTGACTCTTGCCATGATAGAGAACGGCTCGGTCTGCCTGGCTTACGAAACAGTGGAAAAAGCCGACCATTCTCTCCCGCTGCTGATACCTATGAGTGAAGTAGCAGGACGCATGGCCATACAGGAAGGTGCCCGTTTTCTGGAAAAGCCACAAGGTGGAAAAGGCATTTTGCCGGGTGGTGTACCGGGGGTAAAGCCGGCAAAAGTGTTAATCCTGGGTGGAGGGATCGTAGGTAGTAATGCGGCCCAGATGGCAGCCGGATTGGGAGCCGATGTCACAATTGCAGACATCAACCTGAGCCGTCTTCGCTACCTGAGCGAGACGTTACCGAAAAATGTAAAAACACTATATGCCTCGGAAGTGAGGCTGAAAAAAGAGTTGCCGGACGTGGATCTTGTAGTAGGTTCGGTACTGATTCCGGGAGACAAGGCTCCGCACCTGATCACCCGTGATATGCTGAAAATGATGCAACCGGGTACGGTATTGGTAGATGTAGCCATCGACCAGGGAGGATGTTTCGAGACTTCGCATCCCACAACTCATAGTGAACCGACATATGTAGTCGATGGAATCGTACATTATGCTGTAGCCAATATTCCGGGGGCAGTGCCTTACACCTCTACATTGGCATTGACCAACGCCACTCTGCCCTATGTCATAGCATTGGCAAACAAAGGATGGAGAAAGGCATGCAAGGAAGATCCGGCGCTGGCTTTAGGTCTGAATGTGGTAGAAGGGAAAGTGGTATATCGAGCGATAGCCGATGTATTCGGCCTGAAATACGAGCAATTGAACTTAGAATAAACGAGTTTCACCACGGAGTAACAGAGGGTTAAGCATCATTATTCTACCCTGTGATTACCCCGTGGTGAAATCCGCAGTGCTTCTCCCGGCACTGTTTATAACCCGGCAGAACGTATCTTGTCCGAAGCCCTCCGGTATCCTTCTAAAAGTTCTTTCATCACTTCGTCCACACTTTGTCTACGGCGGAACAGGGCAGCAACCTGTCCTATCTCGAGTTCTCCTTCCTCCAGGTCTCCTTCAAAGATTCCTTTCTTGGCACGACCTCTACCCAACAGTTCACGAAGTTCCTCGGCAGAAGCCCCCCGTCCTTCAGCGGCCTCTACCCTATCACGAAACGAATTGGTCACAAGCCGGGTCGGTGCGAGTTTTTTGAGCAATAATTTGGTATCGCCTTCGTTCAGCCGCAAGCAATACTCTTTAAAAATGTCGCTTGCCGAACTTTCATCCGTCAAAGCAAAACGGGTGCCCATCTGAACTCCTTCGGCTCCCAACGCCATCAGGGCAAAAATCGCCTCTCCCGTACCAATGCCTCCGGCTGCAATCAAAGGTAAAGTGGTGGCTTCACGCACTGCCGGAATCAGGCAAAGAGTTGTAGTCTCTTCCCGCCCGTTATGTCCGCCGGCTTCAAATCCTTCAGCCACTATGGCATCGACTCCCGCCTCTTCACATTTCATGGCAAATTTGGAGGAAGAAACGACATGTGCCACTGTGATGCCGCGCTCTTTCAACCATCCGGTCCACGTTTTCGGATTTCCGGCGGAGGTAAATACGATTTTGACGCCTTCCTCCACCACGATGTTCATGATTTCCTCTATCTGTGGGTACATCAACGGAATATTTACCCCGAAAGGTTTGCCGGTAGCCGCCCGGCATTTACGAATATGTTCACGCAAAACGTCGGGATACATCGAACCGGAGCCTATCAGTCCCAGACCACCGGCATTACTGACAGCCGAAGCAAGCTTCCAGCCGCTACACCACACCATACCTCCCTGAATAATGGGATACTGAATACCGAAAAGAGAAGAAATTCTGTTCATAGTTATATCGTTTTTTGAAAAAGGAACAAGGATGCCTTTGTTTATCTTTTAACAAATTCAGTGCACAATCGGTTCAGGAAGCAGCACTGTTGTTGAATCGCCATAAGCCTTCAGCACCTCCAACGTGCGCGATCTCCGGTTGCGTCCCTTCTTGTCCCAGAAGTCCTTTGTAAAAATGGTCATTAAATCAAGTCCGCCAATCGTACCTCCATTCACGGTCACGCCGCTTTTTCCAAGTTTCATGGCAGAGGTATGTACCATGCTCTGCGTAGGCACCATCATTCCATTGGCACGTTCGCCAAACAGATTATGCCTCAATCCACTGGAACGTATCTCTTCGTATGAACTGCGTATACCTTTATCATATACATTCTTAGCCCAGTTGGAAGGAACCGTCTGATACAACTCGACAAACGGATCTCCCCTCCATGTATCGGCATCTACCCGAATCTTCTTTTGATAAATAGGATCCCAATTATATTTGGTATTGGCCGTATAGGGACGGAGGGTCAGCACCACCTTCTTCTTTTCAAGTACCTGCGGAAGCGTTTCATCCAATCTCAGACCGGGCCGTTCCTTCGACATTTTAGGAACAGTCGGCGAACTGTTGAAATCAATCTGTTTCACAGCATCCATATTCAGCTTAATATCCTCTTTGCCATTCAGGATGCGCTGCAGATTCACCGAATCTTTCGCGGTCCATTGGGCATGAAGGGTCACTGCCATCCCTAAAGACAGCATCAGAAAGACAATACGTTTCATCTGATTTAATTTTTTACCACCAACGGTATCCGCTTCCGCAAAGGGGCTCGTCAAAGCATGCGTCGATGGTCCATGCCGTACGAGGATACTGTCTGTTTTCCCACCAGCGACGGTATCGGGCAGCAGCATCGAGCAACTCTTCATCAGTCAGGAAATAGATACCTTCATAGTTCTCGGCATTGGCTCTCACCATTTTGCAGCCAAACGAAGCATAATGACCTAACCGGATGGTTTCCACAACCCACAACATACATTCACCCAAGCGGACCTTACCACTATAATAAGCAGACACCGGCGGCAGCGGAAAAGAAGTGATCAAAGTCAGATCTTCGGCATAATTGAGCAATGTCGGAATATCCTTCTCCGTAAATTTAGGTACTTCTACAAAGCCCTTCGGACTCTTGGTATTATAATTTCCCGCTTTGAGTTGCCTTACGAAAAGGTCTACATCGGGGTTGTTGTAATCTAATGTCTCTTCGCTGCAACTTACGCAAGTAAGCAATGACAGAACAAGTGTGAGCAGCATTAAAAATGTTTTTTTCATAACATCCGTACTAAATGGTTAATAGGTCATACGCAGACCGCAAATCAGGTTAAAATTCGTAGGCCTCGCCGAACGTACTGTTTCCAGTTTGGAGTCTGTCTTGAAATGGTACGTTACTCCCGGTTCGGCAAATAAAGCCAGTTTATCATTAATCTTATAATTCATTCCTACGCCCGCAGTCAGAGCCAGCTGCACAGGTTCATTCTTAAAACTGTTATCCGGCGCTCCCGCTATGCACTTATCTGCAACTCCGCCTACCGAAGCATATAGATCAAATTTGGGAGTTTCCGCCAGCGTCACATTCAGTTTTACGGGAATTCCCAGATAATGCAGATTCTGTTCGGCACGCAGGTTTGAATACAATAAACCGGTTTCGACAGCTAAATGTTTATTTATTTTTTTCTCTACCGTCAGTCCGGCAGTTACGGGCATCTTGTACTTACCGTTAGCGGCAGGCAAAGCGGTACCCACAGCAGCTTTCACAGCCCATGTCCTCGATTTGTCCGCCACAACTGTGTGATCGTCCGGCCGGGGTCCATCAGCAGAACTTGCCAAAGCCCCACCTTCTCCACCAGCTTGCCAATAACTTTTGTCCGGATGATTATTTTGTCTCCTGCGTGTAGTCGTAGAAGAGAAACTGAATGACATGGAGACTGTAACCGATACCGAATCATCTTCCTCTCCCGATGATTGTGCCAAAACACCGGAACGCTTGGGAGCCGGTTTACCCAAAACCGGTTCGGAGCGCATAGGGGTAAAATCCTGTTTCACCACGTCTCCATCCAGATGTGTTGTATTTCCGCTGACAACCGCCACTTGGGTAAAAGCTTCTTCTATCTCCGCTTTCGGAGAGAAGAACCAGAAAGCAGCCGACGAAGCAGCCAATACCAGCAGTACGGAAGCTGCTGCCGCTACACGAAAGAAAACTACTTTCCGGTGATGGCTGCGCACCATCATCTCAGAATTCAGTTCTTCCCAGAAACCGTCCCGCACGGTCATTTCGGCATTTCCCAGACGGGAACGGAACAGATCGGTTATTTCATCATTTTCTTTCTTCATGGTTTCTATATTCTTTAATCCTTTTTGCTAATAAAAACTTGGCCCGGTGCAACTGCGAAGTAGATGAATGCTCTTTGATACCCAGCATATCGGCTATCTCTTTGTGCGACTTCTCTTCAAACACATAAAGGTTGAAAACCGTCCGGCACCCATCGGGCAGATCTGCGACAAACTTCATCAACTGTTCTTCGGAAATTCGCCCTGCCTCCCCTCCTTCCGCAAGGTCGGGGATGTCAGGTATCTGTTCCTCGTGTACCTCCAACTGACTGACCCGCTTTTGCCTTCGCAGGTAATCCAGTGCCTGAGTCACCATCACCCGGGTCACCCACGTTCCGAGCGAAGCCTCGCCACGAAACGAAAAGTTGGTGAATATTTTGATGAAACCGTCATGCAGTACATCGTGCGCCGCTTCCATATCGCCCGTATAGCGGAAACATACCGCCAGCATTTGCCTCGAGTATAGGGTATAAAGTTCCTTCCGAGCCGAATCCTTTCCTGCCCGACAGCCCTTTATCAGTTCTATCTCGTTTTCCAATGTCAATTGCCTTTTTAAAATCGAACGTATGTCTGCGTCGTTTGTCTATTAGACGCAAGGATGCAGCGAATGCTGCAAACGAAAATGAAAAAAGAAGTTAAAATAATCGTTTTAACGATCAAGGTCCTCAAACGATCAACCGTGAACGATGAATGTGATCTGCGATGAAGTGTTTTTTCAAACAATAAACGATGAACAACTTGCAGCCTCAACGCACAATTTGTCCACCGTTCATCATTACTTGTTAAAGATCATTCATCGTTTGGAAATCAGCATGCCTTGAAACTCATATCGAGTCCTTTCACCGAATGGGTAAGGGCACCAACTGAAATAAAGTCTACGCCACACTCGGCATAGTCGCGAAGCGTATCGAACGTGATGCCGCCCGACGATTCGGTTTCATACTTTCCGCCGATCATCTCAACAGCCTTCTTTGTATTTTCGGGAGTAAAGTTATCGAGCATGATGCGGTCTACTCCGCCGATGCTCAATACTTGCCGGAGTTCATCGAAGTTGCGCACCTCGATTTCGATCTTGAGATCTTTTCCTTTCTCCTTGCAATACTCCTTGGCACGATTGATAGCTTTGTCAATGCCACCGGCAAAGTCCACATGATTGTCTTTCAAGAGAATCATATCGAAAAGTCCGATACGGTGATTCACGCCGCCGCCAATCTTTACCGCCGCTTTTTCAAGCATACGGAGTCCGGGAGTAGTCTTGCGGGTATCCAGCACACGTGTTTTCGTGCCTTCCAACTGCTTCACGTATTTGCGTGTCATAGTGGCAATACCGCTCATGCGCTGCATCACGTTCAGCATCAGACGTTCTGTCTGGAGCAGAGACTGAATCTTACCTTCCACAATCATTGCCACATCACCCGGTTTCACTTCGGCACCATCGTTAATAAATACCTCGACTTTCATCGTCGGGTCGAAACGGTGGAATATTTCTTTGGCAATTTCGATGCCGGCCAACACGCCTGTTTCTTTGATTAAAAGTTTCGATTTTCCCATTGCAGTGGCGGGAATACAGGAAAGTGTTGTGTGGTCGCCATCACCTATGTCTTCGGCAAAGGCCAGATCGATCAGTCTGTCTATTAACTCATTCATTGGTTTTATCTATTCTTATTTGATTTATTAAATATTTGTTCTGTACTCTGCGGAAGAAGCAGTTTATCCGGAAATTGCCGTTGGCAGTGGTCAGGGTACCGATAATAAAACTCGATTCATCCCGCTTACCTTCATGGTTTACATTAAAACCACTGACCTTGTTGCTACTGAAAAAAGCGGCAAGTGTTCCTTCAGCTGCCTGCCTGTCTACACTCTCCGAGCGATTCTGAATCACCAGATTCACCTTCTCTCCCAAATACCTGTTCAGCTCTTGGGAGTTTCCTTTCTTAAACGCAACGACCACGCCCACCGGTATGTCCTGTGCGAAGAGCGAAGTTACAGCGAATACGAGTCCGGCCATCCATAAAAGTACCCGTTTTTTCATAATCACAAGTATTATCGATACGCAAAGGTAAGTATTTAATGCTAAAAACAATATTTTTTTCTTATTTTTGTGCAATAAACAAGAGTTTGCACTTGAATGAAAACAACCCTTATCGTCGTAGGACGGACTGTAGAACAGCATTATATCACTGCAATCAACGATTACATAGAGCGTACCAAACACTTCATTTCTTTCGATATGGAGGTGATTCCAGAATTGAAAAATACGAAAAGCCTGACACCCGAGCAACAGAAAGAGAAGGAAGGCGAACTGATAGCCAAAGCCCTTCAGCCGGGAGACGTGGTTGTGTTGCTGGACGAACACGGAAAAGAGATGCGGTCGGTGGAGTTTGCCCGCTGGATGGAGAAAAAGTTGGTAAACGTCAACAAACGCCTGGTATTTATTATAGGAGGACCTTATGGCTTTTCACAAAAGGTATATGACGCGGCACACGAAAAGATATCCATGTCGAAAATGACTTTTTCGCACCAGATGATCCGCCTGATCTTTGTAGAACAGATATACAGGGCCATGACCATACTGAACGGCGGACCCTATCACCATGAATAGGGTCATCCCCTATTCATGATTCATCAACCGGTGGGTTGCCATCTCTTCGTATTTCGTCCCCGGACGACCGTAATTGGCATACGGATAAATCGAAATGCCGCCACGAGGGGTGAAGATGCCGGTCACTTCAATGTATTTAGGATCCATCAGGCGGATCAGATCTTTCATGATTATGTTTACGCAGTCTTCGTGAAAGGCACCGTGATTGCGGAAACTGAACAGATAAAGTTTGAGGCTCTTACTCTCCACCATCTTCACATCGGGCAGGTAGCTGATACGTATTTCCGCAAAATCCGGCTGTCCGGTTATGGGGCATAGGCTGGTAAACTCCGGACAGTTGAAACGTACCCAGTAATCATTCTCAGGATGTTTGTTATCGAAGGCTTCCAATACCTCGGGAGCATAATCCTGCTTATATTCGGTCTTTCTTCCCAACAAAGAAAGCTGCTCTTTCAATTCGGTCATAATCTATTAATAATTAACGGTTTCTTTTACTTAAATACTCTTCCAGTCCCTGCTTGCGTAACTTACATGCCGGACAATGTCCGCATCCGTCGGCGGGAATCCCGTTGTAACAGGTCAGTGTCTCGTTCCGCACAAGATCGAACACACCGAGTTCGTCCGCCAGCGCCCAGGTTTCGGCTTTATCGATCCACATCAACGGAGTGTGAATGACGAACTGTTCATCCATCGCCAGGTTCAAGGTGACATTCAGCGACTTGATGAACGAATCCCGGCAATCGGGATAACCGCTATAATCGGTCTGTGAAACTCCCGTAACCAGATGGAAAGCTCCCTGCTCACGAGCAAAGACAGCGGCAATGCTCAGGAAAAACAGGTTGCGTCCCGGCACAAAAGTATTCGGAAATGAATCTTTGGGCTTGTCTTCGTCCATCGAGATACTGGTATCTGTCAATGAATTGCTGCCAAGGCTTCCGATAAAAGAGGTATCCATTACATGAAATTCCACTCCTGCCCTTTCGGCTATTCCCCGGGCCAACTCCACTTCATGTGCATGCTTCTGCCCGTACAGGAAACTGAGCGCATATACTTTCTTAAAGTGTTTCTTCGCCCAGAAGAGACACGTTGTCGAATCCTGTCCACCACTGAACAGGACTACTGCTGAATCATTTTTCATCATTTATATTCTTGAAAATGTTGTTTTAAATTCTCCTATCAGATATCCTTTACCTTCAGTACATTGTAGGAGATGTCCGTATCGTAGACATCGCTTCCGTCAATTCGCTTAACGGCTTTCACGACACGGATGGTAATCGGAAGAATAATCACTTCGTAGAGAGACTTCAGTACGATTTGAGTACCCATCATCACCAGCAGTTCCGGCCAGGCAATCAGTCCTCCGAATGCTATGGGGAAGAAAATCAGTGAGTCGGCAGTTTCTCCCACCACCGTCGACCAAATGGCACGGGCGGAAAAGTTACGTCCGCCACTGGCCACTTTCATTTTACTCATGACGTAGGCATTGAGGAACGAACCGACCAGAAAAGCCAGCAGACTGGCTACTACGATACGGGGGGCCATGCCGAATACAAAATCAAAATGCTGTTCGCCTTCCCAGAAAGGGGCCGCCGGCAATGCCACGGCAATCAGTCCGAGGGCTACTACAAAGAAGTTCATGGCAAAGCCACTCCAGATAATCAAACGGGCTTTTTTGAACCCCCATACTTCGGCTATACAGTCGTTGATAATGTAAGAGATGGGAAATACCAATAATCCGGCAGTAACAGTGATACTGCCTACCTGAATAACTTTGGTTTCAAGAAGATTGGCTGCAATCAGGCAAACATTGAACAGAATGCCGAGCAACATGAAGGGTACGGATACTTTTTCTTTCATAATTCCTGTTTTTTACGTGGTGTTCTAGAATACACGACCGTTATTCACGGCATCATACGTTTTCGGGCGGCAAAGGTAACAATTCTTTTTTAATCGACAAAATAACAATATATGTAACGGGGCATTACATATATTGTTATCGGAATAACATATAATGTAATGCCCCGTCAGAATAGGACATCATACAATGATCACTTAACGTGCCTAAACCGTTATCCTTTACGAGAAATCTTTCAAATCCTGCTGCAATCTTTTACGGATCAGGAACAGACGGCTCTTGATAGTCCCTACCGGTAAATCCATCTTCTCGGCTATCTCACGATACTTGAACCCGGCCACGAACATCATAAAAGGCTTCTTCAGGTCTTCGGGAACAGCATTGATCACTTTGTAGAGCTCCTTCAGGTCGTAGATCGTCTCAAACCGGTTCCCTTCCTCGCCTTCCGTCATGGTTTGCGCATAGAGATTATAAGTAGAGTCGGTCATGTCTACTTCGCGCAATGACTTACGGTAATTATTGATAAAGATATTGCGCATGATGGTATACATCCATCCCTTGAAATTCTGGGTATGCACAAATTTCTCTTTGTTGTCCAATGCCTTCAACAGACAATCCTGTACCAGATCATTGGCCGACTCCCTGTCGGCAGTCAATTTATACGCAAAATGCTCCAGTTCGGGCTGCATAGCCACTATCTTATGGGTAATATTCATCTTTTCCATTGCTCTTTTTCCTTTCTAATTATCGAATATGCAAAGATTCGCATTTTAAACGGTCTATGCTATAGCAATTCTTCCGCATAATTTGGCGATTTTTCCCTCGCCCCCTCAACCATTTCCCATTTAAGTTGTTCAATAGGGCAATTCACCTAAAACTTAACTTATAATGAAAACATTTTTTAGATCTGTAGCTATGCTACTCGGACTGGGACTCTTGCCTTTAGCGGCACATGCCCAGAAAAAAGTAATCATCGAAGATGAAGAACCGAACTCCGTGATGTTTGTATCGACAAACAAAGCCGGAGACGAGATTATCCGGATAATGAACGAAACACGCCTCCCGCGTTTCCACGAACCGAAGGCTCCACGCTTTGTACTGACCGACCGACAAGGAAAATTCGCACTGGGTATTGGTGGATATGTCCGGGCAACTGCCGAATATGACTTCGGAGGTATTGTGAAGGATGTGGATTTCTATCCGGCACTGATCCCCAACAAAGGTTCTGCCGACCGTGCCCGCAACCAGTTCCAGATGGATATCAGCACTTCCACCCTCTTCCTGAAGCTGGTGGGACATACCAAACGTTTAGGGGATTTCGTTGTTTACACCGCTGCAAACTTCCGTGGAGACGGAAAAACCTTCGAACTGCAAAATGCTTATGCCACCTTCCTCGGCTTTACCCTGGGATACAGTTATGGTAACTTTATGGACCTGGCCGCCCTACCGCCCACCATCGACTTCGCCGGCCCTAACGGCTCAGCTTTCTATCGTACCACCCAATTGAGCTACATGTGTGACAAACTGAAAAATTGGAAATTCGGCGTCGGTGTCGAAATGCCTTCGGTAGACGGTACCACGAACCAGTATCTTACCATCAACACCCAGCGTATGCCGGACTTTACCGCTTCAGCACAGTATAACTGGAATGCCAACAGCCACTTGAAACTGGCTGCTATCGTACGCAGCATGACTTACTCGAGTTCTGTGGACAACAAGGCACATTCAAAAGCCGGATACGGCCTTCAGGCTTCGACTTCCTTCAACGTAACTCCGAAATGGCAGGTATACGGACAGGTGAATTACGGAAAAGGAATCGGACAATATCTGAATGATTTGAGTAACCTGAATGTGGATATCGTTCCCAATCCGGAGAAAGAAGGGCGTATGCAGACGCTCCCCATGTTGGGATGGTTCGCCGGGCTGCAATATAACATCAGTAAAAACGTCTTTGTATCGGGCACTTACAGTCTGTCACGTCTTTATTCGGAACATACCTATCCGAGCGACGAGCCCGATATGTACCGGAAAGGCCAATACCTGGTAGCCAACCTGTTCTGGAATGTAACCAGCAACTTGCAGGTAGGTGCCGAATATCTAAGGGGCTGGCGCACAGACTTCAGCAGCAATACCCGCCATGCCAACCGTATGAATGCATTGGTACAATATTCGTTCTAACTTTTTATAAATCTCTCCGAACTCTAACGTAAAAAAAGTCTAAGGACGAACCCTGCCCCGTCTCTGTTGTTACCCTACGGAGATGGGGCTAAAAATAAAATTTCACCACACAGGGATTATCATCTTCCACCCTTTTACTCAGCACCCGATATTCTTCCTCGGGAAGGATACTTTTATAATTCTCCAGCTCTTCTGTCGGAACGATACAAAGCATAAAATCCTCGGTTAACACTTCCGGATCGATTCGGATACCCTCTCGTGTCTTCTCAAAATAGAAGACAGCTCCATCCTTTTTACGATAAAAAAGATTTGTGTATTTCCATTTGGGCTTGGATGCCAAGCTGAGCAATTGAGCATAATAGTACTTTCCGTTTTGGTACTGATTGGTGAAATTAAAGGCTATTTTACCGGTTTCACGATATTCATTCAGCCGCCTGTCCTCCTCCCTGCGTGTGTCCGGATTCGAATTGAAATGATATTGTGCTATATTTATATTCTGTTCTCCCATATCCCAGCGATAGGCTACACGGAAGCTATCGCTCGTAAGTTCGTAGACCTCTTCATAAAAAGCGGGAGCAAAGTAAGCTTTGCCCTGATAGGAATAGAACATATCCCTACAAGCCCAGTTCAACCAGAAATCATCGGACCAGAACTCATTGATCAACTTCGCCGAATCGGCATCCAACCGCATGATACAAGCCCCGTCATCCTTGTTCTGCGCCGACCACGTCAGCAGATCGCCATCCGGAGTCAGTCCAATCTCCTGAAAGTTCATTTTCTGCGGCAATATCTTTCTGTCTATAAACGAACCATCCAAACGATAAGTATACATCGATCCGAAAGGAGATAACATATATACCCGGTTCCGCTGCTCACTGATAACGGCATCATAAACCTGTGAATATTCACCGGGACCCTGTCCTACTCGCCCGATAGAACGAAGGTAGTTCCCCTTCTTGTCAAAAGCCATCAACGTGATATGCCTGAAGGTGGGATAATCCTGAGTCAATATATAAGTAGTATCCCCGGAAACCCGTACTCTCAAAATTCTGGCCAGCAGACAACTGTCCGAAGTTTCCAACGGAATCACTTCAACTTTAGAAAAGAAATCGGAAACAGAAACAGGAGTTTCCTTCAACTCTACTTTCAGAACATCGGGCTCTTCCACAGAGGGAGTCCGATTACAAGAGCTGCAAACAAAGCTCAGAGCAACGAGGAAAAGAATAAATGTGTTTTTCATATCTTGCGGGATTAGAAAAACAAAGATAAATTCAATTAAGCAGTATATCAAAAAAAGGGACCGGATAATTTAGTCTATCCGATCCCTTTTTGAGGTTTATATAAATAAAGATTAGCCTATAAGGGTTGCATCAGAACTTATAGTCGAGACCGATACCGAACACTTTGTTGGTACGGGTGAAGACATCTTTTCCGGCGATTCCGGTACCCCCATAGTTAGGAGTCTCTTTTGTATATTTATCGTAATCGGTCCAGAAATAAGCGACATTCAATTTCAGGTTCTTCGCAATATCGAATCCGGCACCGAAACCGTATGAATAAGAGCTGACTGCAAAACTCATATCACTCTGATAATTATCACCCACACCATATTTGGTACGTTGCATACCGGCACTTACCTGAGCCCATTTACACACATCCCATTCGATACCTCCCAGATACTCGTTGGTACCCTGTTTGATGAAATGCTGTTTGCCCATAGTCTGACCGGTCACAGGATCTTTAGCATCGGCCATACGTGCATTGGTATCGAAGAAATGATGATAGCCAACTGAAGCACGAAGTACAGGAAGAATTTCATAAGAAACACCTACTGTCAGCAGAGCCGGAATGTCATGCGGAGTATTTACCCCATTTGCAAACAGTCCTGTATTATCTATACGGGTCTTGTTCTCTACATTCAATTTGGTGTTAAACTCGTATTTCACACCGATGTTCCATTTATTCATCTTAAAGTCCAGACCCAGAATAGGAGTTACTCCCCAACCGGTTTGGTCACAATCCAGTTCTTTATCGGCCGTCAGTCCGGCAACCTTGGTTGCTTCTTTTGCAATGGCATCATATTTTGCATAATTAGCCAGATCATTTGCAGCCAGATAAGCATCTGCGGCTGTTCTGGCCTGCTTGGCATAATCACTGAAATACTTATTCACGTTTACCATTTCTCCACCACCGATGTTAGCCTCAATGTTACGAATGTGTCCTTCGTAACCATTGCTTACGTAGTTCATACGCACACCGGCAAATGCAGACAAGTAATCTGTGATTCTATATGTGGCACCCAGCTGAAGGCCAAAAATCATTTGCTTACCACGCATGTAGCTGTCAACAGAGTATTTATTGGTTCCATTAAAAATGTTAATCGGCAGAACACCTTTATCCACCATTTCATTGCCCGCAGCTACCAACATGCCGGGTACTACAGATACCAATGACTCAAATGAACCCAGCCCTTCATTAAAAGTAGCCTTACCGCCACCACCGGTTACCGCAAAATTCCCCGAAAATGCCCACTTATCCTTCTTATATACTGCAAATACACTGGGAATGAACGGAGCCGAAGCTTCTCCTTTATATACTTTGGTAGCGTTTCCTCCAAACCCTGCAAACGGAGCGAAAGTAGAAGTGATAGTTCTTGTCTGGAACGCACTCTGTCCGTTGAGTGACAAGTGGAAGCCGTTTTCCATGAAAGCCACACCCGCCGGATTGGAATATACTGCGTCAATTTGTGTAGAAGCATCACGAGCCAACATTCTCAAAAACAATACGTGCTGATTGGTATTCGTCAGGAGACCTCCCGCAAAAGTTGAAGTTGAAACGATTAGCAACCCGATGCTAATCAAGAATAATTTTCTCATCTAAATCTTTTTTAAGTTATTTCGGGCGCAAAGGTACAATAATATTGCACATGACGAATATTTTTGTGCACCTAATTTCCATTTCACAAACAAATTAATTGAAAACACAAACTGTTTCTACTGAAACGAATAAGAATCCGGAGAAAGAAATGCCGCCCCCGGACACAAACATTACTCCCCCCATAAACGTTCTATTATTATAGAATGTAAATAAGAAAATTATGGCATATACAATCGCATTTTTTGGTACCAAACCTTATGATGAAGCTTCCTTCAACGAGAAAAACAAGGAATTCGGATTCGAACTCCGATTTTTCAAAGGTCATCTGAACCGACACAACGTATTGCTGACACAGGGAGTGGATGCCGTCTGCATCTTTGTCAACGATACCGCAGATGCCGAAGTAATCAGAACAATGGCTGCCAACGGAGTAAAACTACTCGCCCTTCGTTGTGCTGGTTATAATAATGTAGACTTGAAAGCTGCAGCCGACAACGGTGTAACCGTTGTTCGTGTTCCTGCCTATTCTCCATACGCAGTAGCCGAATATACAGTGGCACTGATGCTCTCGCTCAACCGGAAAATTCCACGGGCATCATGGCGCACCCGGGATGGAAACTTTTCACTGCACGGACTGTTAGGCTTCGATATGCATGGAAAGACAGCCGGTATCATCGGTACGGGAAAGATAGCCAAAATACTGATACATATATTAAAAGGGTTCGGCATGAACATACTGGCGTATGACCTTTATCCGGATTACAACTTTGCCAGAGAGAATCAAATAGTATACACCACACTCGACGAGTTGTATCACAGTTCGGACATCATCTCACTACACTGCCCCCTCACGGAGCAGACCAAGTATCTGATCAACGACTACTCCATCAGTAAGATGAAAGACGGCGTAATGATCATCAACACCGGCCGTGGACAACTGATCCACACAAATGCACTGATCGAGGGACTGAAAAATAAAAAGATCGGTTCGGCCGGACTGGATGTATATGAAGAGGAGAGCGAGTACTTCTATGAAGACAAATCGGACCGTATCATCGACGACGATGTACTGGCACGCTTGCTGTCGTTCAATAATGTAATCGTAACCTCCCATCAGGCTTTCTTTACCCGTGAAGCGCTGGCCAACATCGCAGCAACGACTCTGGAGAATATACGGGATTTCAAAAATCAGAAGCCTTTGGTGAACGAAGTCAAGTTGAGCAATGCCTAAAGGCATCAAAAAGAAGCTTCGGTTGCAATAGTGCCACCGCTTCCTGCGAAAGAAGCGGCAGACCTTATTAGGTTTGCCCGGACTTTAACGTATAATGTCCGGGATGGCTGTTCATCAATCATTCCTTTTCTTAGACGAAAAATATAATTGACTCATAACTATTTCTTTTTAAATCAAGTTCCTACTCTATTATGAATTTTCGGTTCCTCTGTTCAGAGTCAACACTCTATAATACTCTCTAATATGGGTTCTCCTCTCAGCGGAGCATAAATAGTGACTTTGGCAAAACCATACTTGGGTTCGCGGATTAGTGATTCAGTCATACAGATGAAGCGGTAGTTATATCCGCTTACCAATTGCTCGGCAACCAGAAGCGGAGTATAGTCCACACCCTTCAATGTCATGCAAGTACGGAATATCTCTTTCTCCTGATCCGTCAATGGTCTGAATTCTCCAAAGCCCCCTATTATCGGGTTCGCTTTCTCCGAAGTAACCACCCCATAAGAGAATATATCTTCGTAAAGCACTTCTTCAGAGTCACGGTAATAGGCAAACTGAATCTCTACCTGCCCCGGCTGTAAAAACCGGAAGATAAAAGACTGTACAGACGTTCCTCCCGGAGTATCGGCATCTTCTGACAATTCCTCTACAAGGGCAACTCCGCCGGTCAGGCGTACTAAAGCGTAACGATAACCAGTACCTGCTTGTGAGGTACGTTTGATGGTGATTGTATCACCCACCTTGAATACTTTTTCAATCATAACAATACGTGTTTTTTGAAAGATTAATTCATTAAGAAAGGTTTTCTAATGGTCTGATATGCCGATCAGCCTTATCGAGAATAATCTGCCGAGAGAGACCTCCCGGCAGATTGGGTACTGTACATCACCTAAACCAGTTTCGTTGATGTGGTTCAAAGGTAGAAGGAAGGATTTTCAAATCAAAACATTTCGAGTAGGTTATTCTCTCATTTTTTCACTTTTAGTCTCTCATTTTTTCACTTATCCTCAGTAATATTCTTATTATTAATATGTTGTACCCCCACCTGAAAATCTGTCGGAGTCACTCCATACTTTCCCGAAAAGAGGCGATAAAGAGATTGAGTCGACATGCCACACTCCTGGGCTATCGTATCTACTGTATAATCGGGGTGGTTCTTTAACATCTTAGCCGCATACTCCAAACGAAGATTATTAATATACTTCGAAAAGCTCATTCCCGCATACTGCTTGAAAAGAGGAGCAAATTTATTTTTGGGAATATAGATTGTCTTGATCAGTTCCTCCCTCGAAAAGTCCGGCTGAAGATAGAGCTGACGGCTAATGATCTCATGTTCCAACTTGTCGAACAATATCCTATCGTGTATGTCATTTCCATCTCCGGCTTCAGGTGCCGGAACAACAGTTGTTTCCGCTTTCCCGTCCTTATCGGTTGATAGCGATCCCCCACCTGCGGACATCCTTAAATTCTGCTCCCTCTCCAATTGCTCTTTTAGAATAAGATTCTCCTCCTTTTTCCGATACAATTCTTCTTTATGAATCAGCAAATCTTCTATAGTGTCTACCATCGCCTTATTTTTGCGACGTATAATCCGGTTATGCCGTATCGTCCGCCACAAAAGCACACCTAACAGAAAAACGATACAGAGGATAAATGCCAATAAGAGGTTCCTCTTTTGCATATCAGCCGCCTGTTGCTGGATGAACAAATCCTTTTCATTCGTTTCATAAACAGCTGCCAATTCCAATGCCGCACTTTTTTGTTCACGATTCTTAATGCTGTCGCGCAACACAGCCAACTGCTCAAAATATCTTACAGCAGTACGGTAATCGCCCTTATCACGATAAGCCCATCCAAGAGATCTCTTTATCGTAGTCATGTAATAGTTCACCGTATCCCCCCGCATGATATACATCTTCTCACGGGCGGCATTCATCCGGATCACTTGGTCATACATCTTCCTGTCGAACAAATAAGGCATAATCAGGTAATCGTCACGGTCATATTCCTCACTTGCCGCCAGGAATTTCCGGTAGTAACGTTCGGCCTCTTCCGCCTGCCCCAACCGAAAAAGAACGACAGCATAATGGGCATACATTGCTTTTTTCTCCTTTGCACTCAACCCCTCCATCGGAGTTTCACTGCCGGTCTCTTCGGTCACCACCTTTTCCAACGCAGCCAGTGTCCTGAGAGCCTCCTCATTACGCCTGTCCGACTTCTGGAATATTAGTAAAGTGTTGTAATCATAACGCAGATTATCGTATTTATACCGATAGTCCGTCTTTGACATCATTTCAATCGCCTGTTCCAGATATTCATATCCCTTCTCCTTATTACCCTGATAATACAACATTTTACCCATATTGAACAAAGCAACGGACTGCATGGCTTTATCCCCGCACTGCTCTGCCCTTTTTAAAAGTAAATAGACATACAGCGATTTTTTATTTTCATTATGCAAACAGTCGTAACAAGAGATCATGCGATGCACCTGTTCCATATAGTTCTTATCATTATTGCGCACCGAGTCACTGTCCAAAGCACGCTTATAGAACTTCAACGCCTTATAATATTGGCCGACATTGAAATATAAATCACCTTCCACCACATCCATCCGGAACATGGAAAGAGATTTCCGCTTTCTCAATTGTTCCATAACCTGCTGTGCCTTATCAAAATCGGAGAAAGTATATTTATATACGTTATCATCTGTTATCAAGCTGTCCGGCAAAGAGAGTATTTCGGCACAAACAGCCCCCGGAAACATCAATAAACGGAAAAGTAGTAACAGAATAACATACAATAACTTTCTCATATCTCTTATCTATTGGCTAATTTTAGAAGCACAAAAATAAGATAATGATATTGACAACAAAATTTTTTCTATCTCTTATTTACCGAACGTATTCAACTCTTTTCTGTTTGCCGACTTTCAGAGAGTTGTCCATTTCTTTTCTATTTCCTTATTATAGCTTCTGATTCCTATAAAAAGTGAACGTCTCAAACTATTTACATCCCCCGATTGTTTGGTTTATAAAATCTATTTATAAAAGAAAGGATATACATCATGAAAAAAGTAGTTCACCGCTCAGATACCCGCGGACGATCCGTATACGACTGGCTCGACAGCCATCACAGTTTCAGCTTTGACGAATATTACAATCCCGAACGGGTTCATTTCGGTGCTCTGAGGGTACTGAACGATGACCGGGTAGCCCCGGGTGAAGGTTTTCAGACCCATCCCCATAAAAATATGGAAATCGTCTCCATACCTTTAAAGGGTCTTCTGGCACATGGCGACAGTAAAAAGAACAGTCGTACCATTACAGTAGGCGATATTCAGGTGATGAGTGCCGGTACAGGCATTTATCATAGCGAGATGAACGGCAGCAAATCGGAACCGGTGGAATTTCTGCAAATATGGATCATACCGAAAGAACGGAACACTCATCCCCTCTATCAGGATTATGACATCCGGGGATTACTGAAAAAAGACGAACTGGCCTTCATACTATCACCTGACGGAAGTACACCTGCCAAACTATTGCAGGACACTTGGTTCTCGATGGGTGAGATAGGAGCCGGAAAGACAGTTGAATATACACTGCATGGGACGGATATGGGAGTCTACGTTTTCCTGATCGAAGGAGAAGTAAAGATAGATGATGTGATCCTGACTCGACGCGACGGATTGGGAATATCCGAAATCAAGAATTTTGAGATAGAAACTCTGAAAGACTCTAAAATACTACTGATAGAAGTACCGATGTAAATTTAAAGTAATCGCTTATGTCAACCGATCATATATCCACACATCCCGACTCCTCTCTTCACGGAAACGGGATCGGGAGTGAGGCTATCAACCTCGCTGCCATCCGGCAGGAGTACACCAAAGGCGGGCTGAAGGAAGGAGATCTTCCCGACAACCCGCTTTCTCTTTTCAACCGATGGCTCCACGAAGCTATCGATGCACAGGTAGACGAACCTACTGCCATGCTGGTAGGCACCGTATCTCCCGAAGGGCAACCATCGACCCGTACCGTACTGCTAAAGGATCTGCATGATGGAAAGTTTATCTTTTATACCAATTACGAAAGCCGGAAAGGTACCCATCTGGCAAAGAATCCGTATATTTCCCTCTCTTTCGTTTGGCACGCGCTGGAAAGGCAGGTACACATTGAAGGCATTGCCTCAAAAGTTCCTGCCGGAGAGTCTGATACCTATTTCCGCCAACGTCCCTACAAAAGCCGTATAGGAGCACGCATCTCTCCTCAAAGCCGTCCGTTGAAAAGCCGGATGCAACTGATTCGCAATTTCGTTGCAGAAGCAGCCCGATGGGTAGGCAGAGAAGTAGAGCGCCCCGCACACTGGGGAGGATATGCCGTCACTCCCCATCGGATCGAGTTCTGGCAAGGTAGGGCAAACCGGCTTCACGATCGCTTTCTATATTCCCTTCAACCGGACGGAAGCTGGCAGAAAGAGAGGCTTGCTCCCTGATATTTCCGGTTATTGTACTTGCGCAACCAACAAATAATACGTAATATTGCATCCATAAAATACATCCGCCTATGATTCTGGATTATATATACCACAGTGGGTTCGCCATCGAAGCAGAAGGTGTAACCCTTATCATTGATTATTACAAAGACTCTTCAGAAACGGAACTGAATAAAGGAATCGTGCACGACCGTCTGCTCCAACGTCCCGGAAAACTGTATGTGCTTGCCTCACATTTCCATCCCGACCACTTCAACCGGGAAATACTAACATGGAAAGAGCAACGTCCGGATATCATCTATATCTTCTCAAAAGACATTCTGAAACACCATCGGGCACAGAAAGAAGATGCGATCTATATTAATAAAGGTGAAGAATACGAAGATGATATGCTACGTATTCAGGCATTCGGTTCTACGGATGTGGGCATCTCCTTTCTGATCCATCTGCAAGGCAAGAGCATTTTTCATGCCGGTGACCTGAACAACTGGCATTGGAGCGAAGAATCTACCGAACAGGAGATACGCAAAGCAGAAGGAGACTTCCTGGCAGAGATAAAATATCTTCAGGCAGCAGTTCCGACCATCGACCTGGTAATGTTTCCCGTAGACCGCCGAATGGGAAAAGATTACATGAAAGGAGCCCAACAATTCATCGAACGAATAAAAACTACTATATTTGTACCCATGCACTTTAGCGAAGACTACGAAGGAGGCAATGCCTTCCGATCTATAGCCGAAGCCGGCGGATGCCGTTTCATAACCATCACCCACCGGGGCGAAAGCTTTGATATATAACTAAATAAAACATACAATTATGAACAAACTGACACAAATTTTCCTCGTGTTATTTATGATTTGCCTGCCCGTGACACTTTGGGCAGACAATGACAAAGATGATGATGACAGCAGATACCTTGCAGGCGCCGTGCCCGAAGTTGACGGACGGGTAGTTTTCAGCCGCGAATTCAGTATCCCCGGTATGTCGCAAGACGAAATCTATGAACGGATGCTCAAGTGGCTTGACGGACGCATGGCCCAGAACAAAAACAATAGCCGGGTGGTATATAAAGAAAAAGGAGTCATCGCCGCAGCCGGTGAAGAGTGGTTGGTATTCAGTTCTACCGCCCTTTCTCTGGACCGCACCTGGCTGACATACCAAGTCACCGTAAACTGCCAGCCCCAAAAGTGTACAATGGAGGTAGAGAAAATCCGGTACACCTATCGTGAAAAAGAAAAATATGCGGCTGAAGAATGGATCACCGATAAATACGCTCTAAACAAAGCGAAAACGAAAATGGTACGTGGTCTAGCCAAATGGCGCAGAAAGACAGTCAACTTTGCCGACAACCTCTTTGAAGAAGCTGCAAAGGCACTGAGTCAGAAACCTATGGAAGCAAAAGCAGAAGCCACTCCGAAAAAGCCTGCCGTGGTAACCGCACCGAAAGTCGTGGTTATCGGTGATAATCAAGAGACTGGAAAAGTAGAAAAAGCAGCAGAACTTACCCCTGCAATTCCCGTTACCTCTCCAAGCACGATGCCGGGTTATAAAGAAGTAGCCCCCGACCAGGTTCCTGCCAATGCCATTCAGATGGGTGCAGGCCGACTGGTGATTGCTATCGGTTCCGATCCTTTCAATATGACCATGATGACAGCCAACGCCGGAGGATCCATAGGAAAAATTTCGGGAAGTCCTGTTGTATTCAGTATCCTTTCTCCCGACCAGCCTTACGAACAGTTGGAGAAAGCAGAAACATACAGCATACGCTTCTATCCTACCGGACAAAAAGAACCGTCCGTCATACTGGAATGTCAGAAACTACCGGCCCCGACACCTATGGAAGGACAGCCCAGAACTTATGCAGGTAAAATAACCAAAGCATTTATGAAATAAATCAGTCACCACAGGTTACACAGATTGAGTTTTGACCGGATCATTGCCATAAATCATCCGTGTAACCTGTGGTGTAAACTTTATAAGCTCTATTTTAATCTAAAAAACAAACTTAGAAACAATGGAAATAAAAAGTAGATTTGACCACTTCAATATCAATGTGACTGATCTGGAACGTAGCATTGCTTTCTACGAAAAAGCATTGGGATTGAAAGAACATCACCGGAAAGAGGCAGCCGACGGCTCTTTTATCCTGGTATATCTCACAGATAACACCACCGGTTTTTTATTGGAACTCACCTGGCTGCGAGACCATACCGAAGCCTATGAATTGGGAGAGAACGAAAGTCATCTTTGCTTCCGTGTAGCGGGAGATTATGATGCCGTACGCCAATATCACAAAGAAATGGACTGCGTATGCTTTGAGAATACTTCCATGGGGCTCTATTTCATCAATGATCCGGATGACTACTGGATTGAAATATTACCGGAACGACTTTAAAACGAATAACGATGAACGATAAACAGGCTGTGCGTTGATATCGCAGTGAGTTTATCGTTCATCGTTATTCGTTATTTACCGTTTATGTCTGTTCGCCCTCTTTCTCCGGATCTCAGCTTTCATCTTGGCAGCTCCGGAACCGTGAGTTCCCTTTATATAGGTTGTTTTCTTCGCTTTTGTTTTCACTTTATTTTCATCTTTCTTCGGGCCTTCTTTCTTTCCTTTAAAGACAATTCCACCCATAATCGCATCTTCTAAGCTCATAATCTTTCCTTTCTTATTCTATATTTTCCGTGGACAAAGATACTCTTTTTCTGTGAATTCCCTATCTTTGCCCGCTGTAACAACTAAAAACCAATCAATGAATACATCCCTGCTCCCGGCAGAAAAAGACCCGATGGGTGCTGCCATAGCCGATTTTTATCATCGCCAAAAAGCAGACAGATTACGCGTATTTTCTTCTCAGTTCGATGAAGACGAAATACCCGTCAAGCAACTTTTCCGCAAAGCCGGACAAATGCCTCTACTCGAACGCACAGCCCTCGCAATGGCTACCGGAACAATACTCGACGTAGGTGCCGGAAGCGGTTGCCACGCTCTTGCCCTTCAAGAGAGCGGTAAAGAAGTTTCCGCCATCGACATCTCCCCTTTATCCGTCGAAGTGATGAAACTGCGGGGAGTGAAAGATGCCCGCCAAGTCAATCTGTTCGACGAACGCTTTGCCGCGACTTTCGATACCATCCTTATGTTGATGAACGGTTCCGGCATTATCGGACGTTTGGAGAATATGCCTCTCTTCTTCCGCAAGATGAAACAATTACTCCGCCCGGATGGTTGCATCCTGATGGATTCGAGTGACCTCCGCTATCTGTTCGAAGATGAAGACGGCAGCTTCCTGATCGACCTGGCAGGAGATTATTATGGAGAAATCGACTTCCGCATGCAATATAAAGATATTCAAGGCGATCCCTTCGACTGGCTGTATATCGACTTCCAGACCCTCAGCGCCTATGCTGCCGACAATGGCTTCAAGGCCGAAATGATAAAAGAGGGTAAGCACTATGACTATCTGGCCCGGCTGACTGTTGCCTTATAAACAGGAGGGAATGTTTCCAACAAACCGTCCCTCCCTAAAAGACTAAAACGGAAACAGTAGCGGCAATACGAACACCATTACCACGCCCATAATGATCTGAAGCGGCAGACCTACTTTTACGTAATCCATAAACGTATAGCGTCCTGCCGGCATCACCAACGCATTAGGCGGCGTGGAGAAAGGTGAAGCAAAACACATACTTGCCGCCACTGTCACGGCAAACAGGAACGGATAAGGGCTCAGCCCCAACTGTACGGCCGAGTGAAGAGCGATAGGAGCAAGCAGCACAGCAGTGGCCGTATTGCTGATAAACATTGTCATCAGCGAAGTTGTGAAGTAAATACCTGCCAACAAAGCAAAAGGCCCATAGACCCCCAGCCCATTCACCAACGATTGCGACACCACCTCCGAAGCTCCGGTTTTCTCCAATGCCAATGACATGGGCAGCATACCCGCTATCAGCACAATACTCTCCCAGTTGATTGTTTTATAAGCTTCTTCCACATTGCGGAAACATCCGGTCAGTACCATCAGCAGTGCCGCTATAATTACGGCCGTCACAGGAGCCACCGGAATAAAGTCAAACATCATGGTTACAATCATACCCAACATGATCAGTGCCGCTACCGGTGCTTTATGATTCAGGGTTACTTTGGCCGCTTCAGCCAACGGCTGCCCCAGAACGACCCACTGTGACTGATCCTCACCAAGCCTGGCTATGTTTGCCCAACTTCCCTGCACCAGCAAGATATCTCCCGAATGCATCTTTTCATCCTTCAGATTCTTCAGCAGATAGTCACGTTTACGCTGAATACCCAATATATTGATGCTATAATTCTCCCTGAATCCGGAAGCTTTCACCGGTTTGTTTATCAGATTGGCGGTAGGCAGTAACAGAATTTCAGCAATGCCTATCTCCTGAAAATCGAATCCCTCGTCCGTATCATGCAGACTCCCCTCGGTCTTATGTGTATCCAATAAAGACAGACGGTTCTCACCTGCAAAGCGTTTCACATTTTCAAATTCTCCTAATACATAAAGAATATCTTCCGCCTCAATCAGGGTTCCGGCTTCTGCCATCTCCTGCTTTTTTGTCTTGAAGAAGTGCCGGGACGAAACCGAACGGCGGCGAACCTCCAAAATCGTCACATGATACCTCTGCGGAATCCCTAGCTCCTGTATGGTCTTACCTACAAAACCGGAAGACTCTTCAACCTCCACCCGATAAAGGTTCTGTGATAACTGGTATTCACCCGCCAACTCCTGAAGCGACTTATTCTTGCGCTTTCCCCGTGCCTCTTTATCACTTTTCTTCGTCAGGAAGATCTTACTCAGCGGAATCAGCACAATCAGCCCGACAGTGACACACACCAAGCCTACAGGAGTAAAAGTGAAGAAAGAGAGACGTTCATAGCCGGCTTCAATCAAGGCATTTTGTATCACAAGGTTGGGCGGTGTACCAATCAATGTCATCATCCCACCCATACTACTGGCAAAAGCAAGAGGCATCAGCAAACGGCTTACATTGATATTGGCACTCATGGCCATACTGACCACAATAGGCAGCATCAACGCCACCGTTCCCGTATTGCTGACAAAAGCGCCGATGGCAGCCGTCACCAATATAATCAGGATAAAAAGTTTTAGTTCGCTTGTTCCGGCAAATTTCAGGATACGGCTGCTGATCATCTTTGCCAGCCCCGTCTGAAAGATGGCACCACCTACAACAAACAGGCCGACCATCATAATAACAACAGAATTAGAAAATCCTGAAAGCGCCTCCTCCGGAGTGAGGATATTGAAAAGGATTAATAATACCAGCGCACACAACGCCACTAAGTCGGAACGTACCTTTCCACTCATAAAAAAGACAGCCGACAGTACGAGAATGATAATCGTTATAGCCATAAAATAAAAAGATGGGGTGATCTATGTTAAAAACAGAAAATCACCCCTGCTTGTTCAACTTATTTTTTCAGCATTTCATCTATTTGATCCACCAGTGAGGCAAACTCCTCTTCGTTATATAAACGAGTCAGCTTCACAATCTTACCCTCCCGGTCTATCAGGACATTTCGGGTGATGCCCGATTCACGCAATGCATACTTCGCAAAGATATCCGCTCCCGGATCCAATCCCAACGGATACGTCACCCCTACCGACTTTCCAAATGCGATCACCTTATCGAGAGGTTCGTCACGGTCAATGCCTATCAAAGCAAACTCAGGATTGTTTTTATGCTTCAGCCAGATATCTTTCTCTATAAAAGGCATCTCTTTACGGCATACTCCGCACCAGCTGGCTGTGAACTGCAACATCACCACTTTACCGCGAAGTTCGGAGAGTTTCATCTGCTTTCCGTCGGTCAGAGTAATGGTAAAATCGGGAGCTGACTCTCCCACTTTCACAATATATCCTGTGCTGTCTGCCGCAACACTATCCGTTTTCACCACTACACTATCCGCAACAATAGCTGCTTTATCCGCTTTTCCTTGTCCGGAACATGCTGCCATACCCCAAAGAAGCAATGACAGACCACCTGCATAAAAAAAGTTTTTCTTCATACTTTCCTATAATTAATTGATTTGCAAAAGTAAACAAAGAATCCGACTTATCAAACACTATTTTTATGAAGCATTTTTTTTCAAAGTATTTGCAAGTTTAAAAGTTTTTCCTACCTTTGCACCCGCAAAACAGAAATGACGCCTCTTTAGCTCAGTTGGCCAGAGCACGTGATTTGTAATCTCGGGGTCGTTGGTTCGAATCCGACAAGAGGCTCAATAAAAAAGAAAGGATCGGCAATTGCCGATCCTTTCTTTTTTATTGAATTAACTTCTCTTCGGAACTTCCGTCTACTCCTTATTCTTTCTCACATAATAGGGTACGAAAACAAAAAGAAGAACTTCCCCCAGTTTCCTTAAAAACATACCTAACGAATGATGCTCCAAAATGTCAGAAATATAATTTTAAAATATTCCTTCACCGAACGATTACAGATATATTTCATATTATACCGTATCTTATCGGGCATAATCTGTTCTATATATGCTCTGTCAGGATCCGAAGCCTCTCCAAGAATCATATTTTCATCTACATACTCAATAGAAGCATAATCCGTAATCCCCGGACGTACACTCAATACTTTCTTTTGTTCATCGGTATATAAATCCACATACTTACGAACCTCAGGACGAGGCCCTACCAGACTCATATCTCCTTTCAGTACGTTAAACAACTGAGGCAATTCATCCAATTTATACTTCCGGATCAGGTATCCGGTACGAGTTATTCTCGGATCTCTCCCTCCTACCGTTATCAACCCCTTTTTATCAGCCCCTACACGCATCGAACGAAATTTATAAACATAAAAATCCCCTCCGTACCTTCCCACACGGAGCTGTTTATAGAAACCACCTCCTTTACTTTCGAGACAAATGGCTATATAAAGAAGAAGAAAAACGGGAGAAAGCAGAAGAATTCCCAAAAGGGAAAAAACGATATCAAAAAAACGGATCAAGAAACTTATCTATTTAGTGTTTGTAAATATACTATCGGTTTTCTGCAATTACGGTCGCATAGGCCGCCTTTACAGTTTCAATAATGAAATTCAATTTTTCACTATCCAATTGGGGATATATCGGCAATGATATCTCGCTCTTAAAGTTCTGATAAGCTTGTGGATAATCCTTTATATCATATCCCATCGATTTGAAGAACGACAACATCGGCATCGGTATAAAGTGCACATTGACAGCCACTTCACTTTTAGCGATTTCATCAATCATCCGGTCGCGTTGTTCTTCGGTAAAGTCCTTAATACGCAAAGCATAAATGTGATAAGAGCTTTCCTTTTCCCCATCCACAGAAGGCGGAACGATGGCCCAGTCACAAGCCGAAAAAGCATCGCTATAAGCATTAAACACCCGCTTTCGTTCTTTCAGCAATTCCGGATATTCTCGTATCTGTGCCAGTCCTATGGCGGCATTTACATCGGCCATATTGATTTTCATCCCGAAACCGACAATATCATAACGCCATCCTCCGGCTTTAGATTTCGAAAAAGCATCCTTGGTCTGGCAGTTCAAGCTTGTCATCCGTAGCTCTTTATACAACTCCGTATTATCGAACGGCTTAGGCAGATTCAGGCAAATGGCCCCACCTTCGGCAGTAGTCACATTTTTCACGGCATGAAGTGAAAAGATAGCCACATCAGTTTCACAACCGGTACGCTGACGGCTACTGTAACGTGCTCCCAAAGAATGGGCAGCATCATTCATCACCAAGATGCGTCCCAATTTTTCTTGCACAGGAGATTCCGAACGGAACAGTTTTACCATTTCTGGTTCCTGCACCAGTGCCATGATTCTTTCATAATCGCAGGGAAAACCAGCAATATCTACGGGTATAATCGCCTTTGTTTTAGGAGTAATAGCTTTACGAACAGCCTCCACCGAAATATTAAAATCAGTTCCGGAATCCACCATTACCGGTTTGGCTCCGGCATGGAGCACTGCCAATGCCGTTGCACTATAAGTATAGGCAGGAACAATCACTTCATCGCCCTCCTTCACTCCCAGCCAACGCAACATCATAATAGCTCCTGATGTCCAGGAATTGACACAAAGCACTTCTTTTGCTCCCGAGAAAGATTTAATTTCTTCCTCCAAAGCCTTCACTTTCGGACCGGATGTGATCCAACCGGAACGTAACGAATCAACGACTTCGTTGATGACCGCCTCGTCAATATAAGGTGGTGAAAAAGGTATTTTCATGAGTTTATTTATTTAATGTTTTAATTAGACGATACATTTTCCGATTTGGATAAGCAATAAAATCATAAAGAATAGTATAACCCATAGATTCATAAAAACCAATTGTTTTCTGATTTTCAAAGAAATCAGTAGTCAAAGAAAGTTTACTACATCCTTCTGAACGAATTATATTTTCTAATTTTATCAACAGGACTTTCCCAACTCCTTTCCCTTGATTTAATGAGTCAACACCAATAGACAATAGTTCTGCATATTCTCCTCTATCAACTATATGTTTACCCTTCTTGGACATATTTTGATATAATCTTCTTAAAGCAGTTCTGTTTGTGAACAATAGTCCTAAAGTAAATATCCCAAAAGAAAAAAGATTAGAATAAATAAGATTAGCATTAAATCCTTTAGATTTCAAAGTTGCAGCACAAAATCCGACCAATTTGCCCTCATTATAACACCCTAATAGAACTCCCTTCTTATGTTTAAATACAGAACTATAATACAACTTTAAAAATCGATCACCCAACATCGTCAAAAAAAAATCAGGAAAAGCGCTTTTATGGATAGAAACTATAGCATCTATCTCGTCAGAATCTAATAATTTAGTATCAAGCATATTAATAACAACGCAAATAATTAAATCCAATTATATTTGAATAAAACATATTTCATTAAACATACAAATCTTTTTATGACAAAGAAATAAAAATCACTTCCGATTATTCAAAATTAGATTTATATCTTTTTAGATTCATTCGTTTAAACAAATAGTTTTTCGCGTAAAAACCAATATCATATATTTCTCTAACCTTTAAATATTGATCAACAATATGATCTAAATCACATCGTTTAACAATTCTATATTTCATTATATTTTCTCATTTAAAACTTTAAGTAAATATTGTCCATATTGATTATTCTGCATCGACTTAGCTAATGCTTCCATCTTTTCTGGACCAATCCATCCTTTTCGAAATGCAATACTTTCCAAACAAGCAACTTTCAAACCTTGTCGTTTTTCTATAACTTCAATAAAAGTACTCGCTTCACTTAAAGAATCGTGGGTACCTGTATCTAACCACGCAAAACCACGCCCTAATATCTGCATTTTCAAATCACTATGCCGCAGGTACTCTTGATTCAGACTTGTTATTTCCAACTCACCACGAGCAGAAGGTTTTATTCCTTTTGCCATTTCAACTACACTATTGGGATAAAAATAAAGACCGACTACGGCATAATTAGAATTGGGATTTTTCGGTTTTTCTACAAGGTTCAAAACTATACCAGAACTATCAAGTTCAGCTACTCCATATCTTTCAGGATCACTCACCCAATAGCCAAATACTGTAGCTATATTTCTCTGTTCTGCATTTTCTATGGCCTCCTTCAACATTGGTGTCAACCCCTGACCATAAAATATATTATCGCCGAGAATCAAACAGACAGAATCTTTTTGTATAAACTCCTCTCCAATGATAAAAGCTTGTGCCAAGCCATCGGGAGAGGGTTGTTCTGCGTATTCTATATAAATCCCATAATCCGACCCATCTCCCAATAAACGTTTAAAACTAGGTAAATCAGAAGGGGTTGAAATAAGTAATATTTCCTGAATTCCAGCCAACATTAAAACCGATATTGGATAATAAATCATCGGTTTATCAAAAACAGGAAGAAGCTGCTTACTTATTCCTTTAGTGATAGGATATAACCTAGTGCCTGAACCACCCGCTAAAACAATGCCCTTCATTTTTATAATCTACTTTTTATATTTTAAATATTTTCTACACATTCACCCAAATCAGTCGTGTAACACCCACGTATTTTATGTAAGCACTCAGATTAAGGCTCCCTCTTAGTTAAGGTACCAAATAGGGTTCTAAATTGAGTTACGTTAAAAATAAGTTTTGAAATTAACATTAGCTTGTTCCCAAAGTGATTTTGTCAGGAATCATATTAACATGGTCCCTCCACACGTTAAAGATTTTTTTGAAAAAAGTTCCGATGAAATTCTAGGAAAAACTGCCATGAAGCTTCAACGTTCCAATCACACTGTGATAAGTGGCAGCCATTTCTGCTCCTGCATCATTACCACAATGAAACGAACTATTACGCTGAGTCGTGAGCTTTCTGATGATTCGTTCGGCAAGATTATTATCTATTGGAAATTCCCCCATCTTGTAAGAAAAAAAATCTCATCCCCAAAATAATTCAGATAATTTAAAGCTTCCGTATAGTATTGACTTCGAAACTCTGAGACTTTTGCTAATTCACTGTCCAGACTACTCCGTATCCTCAATTTCTTTGATTCCAAGCTTTGTCTTTCCCGCAACCTCTGCTCAGGTGTAAGACCTGCTTCATCATAACGATCCTCATTGGCAAAAATCTCTTTCAAATCATTCAAAAAAAGTACTGCGTCCGGCTCGTTGCCTTGATTAACCTTAGCAAATTAGCTGTTAGCATGAGGCATACATACCTGATGAACAGTATCTTTAAACTGTGCTGATTTCAACTAATCACCAATAAATACATAGGCGTTATGTCCGTCAGACATGATACTCTTCGACTTTGGATCACCTAGGAAATCCGTAATCACAGCCTCTGGAACCTTTCTCGTAGAAAAAGATGGCTACTTTCTGAGACTCGTTTACAAGCACTCGGATATAGCACTCCTTATAATGATCATACTTGCAGAGTTTACACCATGTCTCATCGCAGTTCACAATGGAATCCTTTTCCAATGCAATGGTTTTCAATACACAAACCAGCTTATCCAGACGCTTCTTACCTTTCTTCAGCCAGTTGTGCAATGTATTGGACGAGACAATCATCCCCATGTCTGTAAGCTACAGGTGCAACAGTCCGAAAGTTACGTTTTTCACCCTAAACCTTATAGGCTAGGGCTTGCAGGAACTCCGGAGGTGCCCTTCTGCCGAGAAATATCCCCATTTGGACTTCTACTTGGGTTCTGCATAATGCACCATCAGATTGTCTTGCCTCCATTACCGCAAATTTTTCATCAATCAGTTTTTGCTCGGCCATAAAATCTTCAAGAACAAGTCGCATGGCTTTCTTCGTCAACTCGTCTTCTTGATGCTGTTCGGCCAAGTATTGAATAAACCGGTCTTTTTGATCCTATACCATACCTTCACTATAATTTATTGGAGTACGTAAATAGGTTTCCCCACCCAATAACTCCCTTTTTGATTTAATTATATGTTACAGATCAGCCACACTTAAACACTTGATTTACAGCACAAAAACCATAAAACAACAACAAACCCACGAACAAACTATTTAATTATTTGATTTTAACATTTTAACCACAAAATTTTCCAATATTAAAACCACATATTTCCAGTCAATACAATAGAAGATATCAGCGCCATTCCGCTCCACTTTCATAAATTGATAACCTGCTACAAACTCCTTTTCGAACAAGTTGTATGAACGATTGTCGAATGAATACATACGCACTATTCTGCAATTACATAACATGACAATAAAGACATCTCCATCACATGGCTCGCAGTGAAGCTGTTCTCGTATAATCCCCCCCCAACTATGTTTACAACACATCTCGGTTAAATCACGGACATAATAGAAAGGATTCAGACCTGTACCACTTAGCATAACCCCTCCAATTTCTCTACCATACGAACCAACTCTTAGTAGCTTAAATTCTTTTGGGATAAGTGCAGGCCGTTACTTATACGAACTCAATCCTAATGCAAACAGGACTATCCGTATTACCCGATGCTTTCTAAGGATTAGAAACCCGTATAAGCTCCTTTTCAGGTTCACCTGCCGGTATACCATCAACTTTTACTTCAACTATTTTATGACGGATATCCTTATGCCACTTTTGAAAGAGGTTATAAGGAACTTTATTCTTCACACAGGATAACTAAAGAGAGTCTGCATAAGATATAGCCTCACTTTAGTACTGAAAATAAAACCTTTCAAGATCTTCGCTACCATCTATGTTTTTTAATTTTAATTCGCAGCGAAGATATGCCGTTTAAATTATAGCCCTAATTTGAATACTTACCACTTTGTTATCGCCAAATAAGTTTTGGACAACAGTTAAAATTATCTACTTCGGTTCTTTTTCAAATTTGGTGATAAGTTTTCCTCTGCTCATTTATCTAATTCAGTCAGTATCTGTTTTTCTTATCAAAGTAAGTAAAAAGGATAATTACCAACGGAAATAAAGAAATAAGAAATTTACCACCAAATTTGACGAAGAACCTTTATTTCTGATTCCTAAATTCCAGAAAATCTTCATAATCCCTAATATAATCAGTCTTCTTATAGACATCGGATGCAAGAACCATGCAGACTGCACCTGATGAGAAATCATCAAGGTTTCGCCACAGTCCAGGCCTTACATACAGACCTTGATAGGGTCTATTAAGAAAAAAAGAACGTTTACACTTTCCGTCGTCAATTGTTACTCTGAATGATCCTGATGCGGCAATAATCAATTGGCTTAAATCACGGTGAGCATGAGAACCTCGTTCTTCCCCTCCGGGGACATCATATAAGTAATATACGCGCTTTACATTAAATGGCAATGTATCTTCATTCTCCACTACAGTTAAGTTCCCCTTCCGATTACTGTGGTGCTTGTCCAGTTCAACTATTGAGCAATCAAATACATTATATTTCTCCATTACTTTTCAGTTTAAGATATTGATTATAATCACGTATATAATCAGCTGGGTTGTATTTTGTAGATGCAAACTCTAAAGCCAAGGAATTGGTAGAAAAATTTCCCATCTCACGCCAAAGCCCTTTTGGGATATACAGTGCATAATAAGATCTGTTTAGTGTGAAACTTTTTTTCTGACTGCCATCATCTACAGTTATATCAAAACCACCAGATAACGCAACTATAAATTCTTCTGTGTTGATGAATGCATGTCCACCTCTGTTCTCACCACCAGGAACGTCATAAATCCAATAAGTACGCTTGATTTCAAAAGGGATATGATTATTCTGCTCTACAAAAGACAAATTCCCTCTTGGATCTGTAAATTTAGGCAGTTCTATTAACTTTACGTCATCTACTGTCATATCATATATTGCTTAAATTACATTAGCTTCAGAATAGTTTTATCAGCTTGTCCGTTAATACTGAGTAGTCAAACTTCTCCGCCGCCTTTCTTGCTCTCTTACACATCTCTTTATATTGGACTTCAGGCAAAGTCAATAAATATCTAATTGCCTCAGCATATTCATTACTATCTTTGAACGCTTTTGCTATACCTATATTATTACACTTAATCGGGCAGTACATCATCTCCAGGTTGCAGCAAATGGGGCGACCACTTGCCATGTATTGAAACATCTTGCTTTGACTGCCTCCATAAGTACCAAAATGGCCTGCCTTGTAATTCAGAATATTGATATAACTTTTGGACAAAATATAAGGTACATATTTAGGAGCAATCCATTTTTGTTTAAAAATAACATTAGTTATCTTTTCATCCTTTAACCTCTGCTCTAATTTCGATCGATCATCACCATCACCATACACTAGAAATTTGACATCCTCAAAAATCTGTAATTGTTTAGCCGCATCTATCAAACTGGCAAGATTGTTCGCATACCGTATCGAACCTATATAAATGATCTTCTTGAAGGCATCATTTTGTAAATCTTCATCTTCCAATATGTTGTTTGCCCTGAATACATCAAAATCATTCAGATCCACACCATTGTTGATGTAGTGTACCTTCTCACGAATCAACTTTCCTCCTTGGTCAGTATACCATCCTCTATCAGCTAGATAGTCCGCTCCCCCTTCTTGCGAGAAAACTAATACATCCGCTGCCTGATACTGCTTATACTCCAAATGATAGAGATATTTTATAATAGGATTGGATGGCTTTGCCATATCTAATTCCACCAATGAATTTGGCCACAAATCAAGCACCTCAACTATATATTTAGCTTTCGATTTTTTAGCCTGTCGGGAAAGAATATTTCCAAAAGGTACCGTCGCTGTTTGTACTACTATATCAGGCTTTCTAAATTTATTCCAAAGCTTCAACAACCGGACATTAAACTGAATTGAACTGATTATTCTGGCAATACCATTTGTGTGGTAATTTAAGGATCTTATATGTACAAAATGCAAGTCATCATAATCACATTCTATACATGCTTCTTTACCATCAATCAAGTCAATGCCCATGTTATGCATGATGCTTGAAGCAAATACGGTAACATCGTATCCCTTAGCTTTCAAGTAGTGTGCAAATTTTATAGTACGAAGTCTTGACTCATATTGCGGAGGCATTGCGTATTGGTTTATAAGCCAGACTACTCGCTTATTCTTCATCTAGAACTTATTAATCAATTCAATGATTTGTTTTACTTCTTCCAATGTTATAGTAGGCCCTATCGGCAGACTTAATTCTTCATCTGCAATTTTTTCAGCAATAGGGAATGAAAGTTGCGGGATGTTCCATCCTTCTTTTTTATAACATTCTTGCTCATGTGGAGCGACAGGATAATGTATCACAGTACCCACACCATTCTGCTCCAAATAATCATGTAGTGCATCACGTTTACCTTCGCCTACAAGAATCGGGAACAGATGGAACACATTCTGTTCGTATGGCAATGTATCAGGCTGTATAACAATCGAATTGTTCAAGTTTTCAATATAATATTTGCCCACTTCCTTACGATGCGCATTATCCTCTACAAGATATTTAAGTTTTACATCCAAAACTGCTGCCTGAATTTCATCCAGACGACTATTGCGGCCACAATATTTGAAAACATATTTTTTCTGGCTACCATAGTTTGCAAGAGCACGTATGGTTGCTGCTAGTTCTGCGTTATTGGTAGTAATAGCACCACCATCACCAAGTGCTCCAAGATTCTTGCCTGGATAAAATGAGTGACCTGCTGCATCACCAATATTACCCGTCATACGTCCATCTTGATACAGGCAACCATGACTCTGTGCACAATCTTCAACAAGTTTCAGATTATATTTTCTACAAAGTTCACCAATTTTTTCTGTATAAGCAATTCTACCATACAGATGAACGATGGCAATTGCCTTTGTCCTTGAAGTTATTGCTTCTTCTATCCGGTCATCGTCTATCTCCAATGTACTTAGCTTTGGCTCTACCAACACCGGCTTCAATCCGTTCTCTGTAATTGCAAGTATTGTAGCTATATAAGTATTTGACGGCACAATCACTTCATCACCCGGTTGCATTACACCCATCTCAATATATGCCCTAAAAATCCATATCAGAGCATCTAGGCCATTAGCACATCCTACAGTATATGCTGTACCTACAAATTTAGAATAGTTCTCCTCAAAACGTTTGTTTGCATCACCTTGAAGATACCAACCGCTATTAACAACACGGCTTATTGCTTCGTTTATTTCAGCTCCATGCAGGGCTGTTACTTCTTTTAATGAAAGAAATGGTATCATTGTTTCTCTATTTTTACATTATTTTGTATTTCAGAAATATCATGAACGTCTCCCCCCTTATCCATTCTATTAAGGTCAAGAATCACATCATCCCGCATAACGTAGCCACGCATTTGAGCAGGGTTACCAAACCATAATGTGAACGCGGGTATATCCTTGGTTACAACACTCCCCGCCCCAATCATCGCATACTCGCCAATGGTTATTCCAGGCAAAACAGTGGAGCCTGCACCAATAGATGCCCCTTTGCATACCTTTGTAGGAAGTTCCGCCCAGTCCTTATTCTTTGAACGTGGATATAAGTCATTTGTAAAACTAACATTTGCACCAATCATAACATTATCTTCAAGCTCAATGCCATCCCATATCTGCACACCACTTTTAATGGTACAATTATCACCAATCTTCACTTTGTTCTCAATTAAACAATGAGAACAGATATTACAGTTTTCACCTATCCTAGCATCAGGTAAGACCACACAATATTGCCAAATATTGGTAGACTCTGGTATATGGTTGTTTTTACAATCAGAAAGAGGGTGTATCATAATTTCACTCTGTAAGTTTCACAATATTTTCTATATATATTTTTGCTGCATTATGATCAGTAAGCCATTTTGCCGTTTCTATAGCTTTTCTCGATATATTCTGCTTTTCTGCATTAGAAAGCTGCTTTATTCGTATTATGACTTTTGCCAATTCGTGCCGGTCTCCAGCATTACACAAATAACCATTCACACCATCCTTAATAATCCCATCAAAACCTTCATTTCGTGAAGCCACTACAATGCATCCTCTTGCCATAGCTTCAAGATATGCAAGGCCATAAGCCTCTCCCCTACTAATCATAATCATACAATCCGCTTGGTCGTACAACTGTTTAATCTGGTTGCGAGGTATTCGCCCTTTCAAAGTAACTTTGTCATCTATATTGTAACTCTTTACTTTTCTTTTAATTGCCTTTATCTGTTGCCCTACACCTATATAATTAATATGATAAGGATCATCCCTATATGCCTCCTGGAGAGCATCAATAATCAGTGCAGGATACTTACGTTCTATCATCTCACCTACATAAATAAACTCTTTAACTCTATCATTGTATTTGTGATTACCTATGGCAACATATTCTTCTGGTACACCTGAGTAACAAATGAATGATTTAAAAGGATGTGTAGCTATCTTTTCAAATTCTTTACGGATTGTTATATTTCTAAAGCCCAATACATCTACCGCACTAATCAACTCATCATATCTCTTTCCATATACATTTTTAACCATTTGTATCTCAGCCGATAGATGATATATTAAAGTTGTTTTTGCATTGGGATAATAAGATTTTAATAAAGACAATACCTCTAATTGAGGATTGATAAAATGCCCTACAATAACATCTGGCACAAAACCCGCTTTCTTGTTATCATTTACAATTTCTGCTATTGATTTTATTACAGCAGATGCAGCAAATTTACCATGTGGCAACGGCTTATATAGTGGTATGCGTATTACAGGAACACCATCCATATTATAATGAAGCACCTTCAATTCACGTGTTGTATAGATAACTGCCCCTGTCTTTGCTGCAAGATAATTACGCATTAGTTTAGCGATCCAATAAAAAGGACGAGGATATATTGCTTGATAATGTACAACTCGTACATTATATCCCATTTTTATCCAATCTTGAGCAAAGTAGTGACACACTTTCGTTCCATGATTCTGAGAGTCAAAAATGGGATAGATAGTAGAAATTAGCAAAATATTATTCATAACATGATGTCGTTTCTTGTTTCCTTAAACAGGCTTGATACAAATGACGATTCTTATATATTAAAAATATTATCGCCCAAAAAACACCAAAATTTATACTTATCAAATATGAATCTGAAAAAAATAAGGGCATAACAAATGCAATAAAATATTTAACTAAAATATTCCTATGTACTTTATTCAAACGGCTATAAAGTCTTACCAAAAAAAACAGTACAACAACAATTATTATCGTGGCTATGATAAGCCCAAAATCAAGAGTTAGCTCTAATAAAATATTGTGGCACAGTTCGTCTATAATAACCCTATCACCATATATGCCAACTCCTGTTAATAAATTATCCAATATTACTTTATAAACAACTTTATAAATATCATCACGCCCTTCAGGAGCACCAATATTCCCTTCTATTAAAAATGATAATGTTCTAGATGAAATTCCATAACTATCCAAGAAACTTTCAAACAATGGTAATAGGCTCATGAATACTATTGATAATCCAATAAGGATAAATATATTTTTTTTGTTCTTTTGAATTAAATCATAAATAATATATACCAGAAATACAACTAATGCTCCTCTAGAGCCAAAGGTCAAAATGCAAATAAAGAGAAAAGCTGCTGCTATAAAAGTATACCATTTGCCATTCTTGTAAAGGGTTATTGTTGGAAGCAAAAGAGCATATGACAATGCCATATTATAACCAAAATACAATGTTTGCCCTGCAATAAATTTTACAACAAAAAAAATCATCATTAAAACAATAACCCATGAAATTATGTAGAAAATCTTTTCTACTTTTTCAATACCTCCATTGATAGTAGGCAAACACAAAATACTAGGAATAATTATTGGCAGCAAAAATCGCGAAGATACACCCCATATATAATCAATATTTTTGGGAAAAAGAAAAGATTCAATTAATAAGAAAAATAAAATGGTTATATAAGTGAAAATAAAAATTGGAAATCTTCGCTTAAGCCCTATAATAATAGCTAACAACATTGGTATAGCTGTTAACAAAATTCTATATCCCGTAGTTGCTTCCTCTGACATATTATATACATAAATCATCAAGAATTGCAAAATAACGAGCACAGGCTGCATCAAAACAGCATATGCAATAATGTTATCTTTACTTCCTTCTGAAAGATTCATATTTTTTTTGCGATAAAAGTTTTTTCCATTTATAAAAAATCACATCAGGCGAATATTTTTTTGAAGATTCAATTGCCATTTGGCTCATTACTTCAAAAATATCTGTTTCTAAAGCAACTTTTAATATTTTATTTGCAAAACTCTTTGTTTCATAAGGAGCTATTAAAAAGCCTGTCTGTCCATCTTTTATAAGCATAGATGCCGCAGGAAAAGTATTATATACTATTGGTACACAACCATATTTTTGTGCTTCAAGGGTTACAAGAGAAAATGATTCGAACGAAGATGTAACAGTAACAATCTTTGCTTTGCAATAGAAAGGAATAGGATCTATGCGACCCTCAAACACAATATTTCTAAGTTTTAGTTTCCTTGCTAATGATTTCGCTTCTTTCAATCCAATTCCATCCCCCAATATATGAAACGACCAATCAGGTAATTTGTCCATACATTCTTTCCATATTTTTAAAGCTGCATCTATTCTTTTGATGTCAAAATCAATTAGTCCGCACCATATAATAATATTTTCTTTCTGCATGTTTCCCGTTTTCTTATCTTGAACGAAATTCGGTATTATCTTGATTTTAGAGGTATCTGATACATCTGTCATCTTAATCAATTGGTTCATCATGCCTTTACATAATACGATAGTCTCATCAGACTCATTTATTATACTTAGATACCGCTGCTTATATTTTCTTTTATAAAAGAAAAAAATAAAATCAATCACAAATTGAAAACTTAGGAGCCACAATAAAATTTTCTTGTTGTTCTTTAATAATTTATACTCTTTTCGAAAGTATAAATTCTCAACTTGACTAGTAATCGGTGTATGCAAACAAGAAAAGACAATTAGATCACATTCTTTTCTTATTTTATTGAGATAATGAACTATACGAGCATCATATAAGGGTATTTGATTTATAACAATATTAATCTGTTTATTTTTGCAGATATTAAAAAGATAATCAAAATTTTCTTTGCCATCTTCACATGTAGGAAAGAACAATTGATTTTCATCATAACTACATGTTTCACACTTGAGCAATCCTAAATACCATACCTGATGTCCTTCATTTCTGAACATTTCAGCCAAGGATAGTGTAATATTGGCAATTCCACCAATATGTGGGAGAACTCCATTTCCATAAATAAATAGAATATTCATCTTTGAACAATCTTTGAATAAATAGTTTCGGTTAGATATAATTTATTCAAGTCTCTATTACTTGATTCTTGAGCTGTATAATACAGATAAAATATATTATTGACTATTCCTCCTGTTGGTTTATAGATTCCGACTTTTTCACAAGTGCGATTCGTCATTAAAGGAGCATCCAAAAAATTAAAATTAATTCCGTCCATAGACTCCACCAAACAAATATCAGCATTGCACTGGTTTGTTTGGACTACAGCATACCGCTTATCATTATAATCGAACAAGTCTAAGTGCCATGGCCGATATAATCGGTTTTTATTAAGAAATAAAACAGTTCGTTCATAAGTAAACTGTTCAAATAGTGAATTTGATCTCCAAATAGCAATGCCATAACTTTTCTGTTGACTCCAAATGCCTAATACATCAAATGCTTTTATAAATATATTAACTATTCTTTTTACCACTGATGGTAAAGACATAACAATTTTAGAATGAAACTTGAGATGCATCGCATAACAAACCAAACTGCCATCTTTATCACGCATAAAGGTTGGGGACACCTCAGTATCCTCTTCCGCATCTTTAGTACCTACTAAAGGGCCAAAGATTTCACTGATTCCATTTGCCTTAATTTCTGCCCCAAACGTAGCTCTAACATAACCTGCGCTATCACACCTGTCTGTCAGATTCTCTCTCCACATCACATATAACTTATTGCCATCATAGAACAATGTTGGATCTGAATTATACCCCTTTGATGGTTGCTTTTGAACTTGATATGCCACCTTCCATTCTTTTGGAGCATGAGGTTCTTCTGCATCAGCATAACATAAAATAGGATTTTCTATTGTATCATTAGCAGCATAATAAGGCGTATAGACCATCCACCACTTATGACCAAGATAACCTTCAGGAACATACCGCACACAGGGATGCACCACATCTCCATGATTGATTTCCTCCTCAAAAGGTGTATGTGTGCACAACTCCCCTGGAGGCATCGTACCATATTCTAAACGCCTGTAAAGCTTATATTGGAGTTTGCGGTATGCTGATAATATGTCTCTTGATATACTCATTATCTTAACGTCTTAACGCTTTTTTTAGAAACTCTCTTGATGGTATACGGAGTTCTTGTAGTTTGAAATTAACAGCCTCCCAATCAACATCTTTTTGTACCTTGTTCAGAGGCAGTGAAACTAACCTGTCTGTCAGATTCAATTGCATCAATAAATCTTTGGCTCGCGAATCTACTTCATCGCTAATTGATACAACATTAAACGGACGGTTAAACATAAGAGAGAATGCTGTACCATGAAAGGATGTTGTAATGACAAATTGTGCATATTTGAACAAACTAACAAATTGTGTAGGATTCTGCAGTTTCTTTGATATAGAGAATTTACCTTGACTACATATATAGAGTCGCGAATTCTTAATTTCCACTATATCCCATCCTGCTCGAGATGCTATTTGTTTTGCATATTCACTAATCAACGCATCTTTAGTTCGGATCACTTGGTAAATCAAAACATAGTTTTTCTCCAAAGGCACTTCGTCTGCGATCAATTCATCAAAGAAATCAACTCCTGCCATAAGAGTCGGATCTAAGACCTTTTCTATTTTTTTATTTGGTATCTGTGTTTGCAGATAGCCTTGCAATTCTTTTTCTCTTACACTAATGAAATCGAAAGACTCAAGTAATTTAGCATTCTCATTAGAATAAAAAGAATCGCCCATATTTTCGGCAGCTGAACCAGCATATGAAATAAGTTTCGCACCATTCCTGTCAAACTGCCCCCAATATAGATTGTCAATTCCACCAGTAAAACAGATACTCCATACCTGATCACTTCCTACAATATAAGCATCCATACGTGGAAGATCGCCTGAAGACAGAACAATGTCGGTCATTGGAAGAACTTTATTAATATATTTCCAGAACATTTCTCTTTTCTTGTACCTAGTCAAAAGAGAAGGCAACATGAGCAAGTTAAGCACTATTCTCTTAATCTTATTTAAGAACCCCGGAACGTTTATTGGTGCATATAATATACCCATTCCTTTGGGCTTATAGTCTACAATCCTTGCATCATAGCCCTGATTAATAAGATATTGGATCAATGCATAAGCCTGAAGGATAGCGCCATAATTTGTGGCTCTATGAAATGTCAATATACCAACTTTCATATTAAATAGTTTTTAAAGAAAGTATCATATAAATAATAATTAAAAGTCTCTTTACTTTCTGAATAATACTTGGTACGTTTATCGGACGGAATAAAGATGCCATCCCTTCTGATTTACAATCAATAATTTCAGTTTCATGACCTAAGCTTTTGAAATAAGATACAAGTGCATATGCTTGTAAAGTCGCACCATAATTTGTAGCTCTATGGAAAGTTACTATTCCTATTTTCATTTTAGTGTTCTTTGAATAATCCACTTATATGCAAACGGTATGTAGGTTTGAACTATTGCCAGTACTTTCTGTCGTATAGTAGTAGGTGCAGCATATTTAGACTTAAATTTCCAATAGCTCATTTTTTTTGCATCGTTATAAATTTGGGAACGACTCGATGGCTTTTTAAAGGGGATAGAAAGTTGATGATTGATTTCAGCCTCATATTGCAAATCTAGATATGTATAAAAAAAATTCTTTTTCACCATACTCCATAAATAAGTTCCATTTGAATTGTTTACAATTATCGAAGACTTACTTTCGTTAGGGTGAAAATTTGGATATAACTTTGCAGAATCACAATCGCCGATAGTAATATCTCCTACTCGATTCAAATTTGCATAATGACACTGATAGCATGATAATCTGAATGACTCACCTTTCATAAAGGTAGCAAAGTAAGGATCATAACTTGACGAATAAAGGCGACTCATATTTTGCTTCTCTATTGATAGAATGAAAGAACTCTTACCCTCATTACTCATAGGGTTTCTCCACCTAAACCTTACATCGCTTAATCTTTCAGGATGCTTACAATAATGCTTTAAATCTTTTAAAAAAAACAATGGACTAGGAACTCCATGGCAAATAAGATCTAAAGTATAAAGATTTGATGGGCGTTCTCCCAAAAAAGAGTAAACGGCCGCTACTTGGCATGGAGTACCACAAAATAAAACAGTTTTCTGCTTATCCTTAAGAATTCCTTTGATTTTTGGCAAGCAATCTTCTAAAGAGCTTTGAACATATTTCGATCCCTGACATTTCTTAATATCAGAATAATCTTGAGTGATAATATGCCTTACAGCCCCTTCTACGAAGGATGCTGCGCAAACATAAGCATTTTTCTCGTTTACTAAACTTTTGGCAACTGTTCCAAACACCCCTCCTGAAGCTGATAATTTCTTTATATTCGCATCTTTTGTAAGTACAATATAAGCTTGCTGATTATCTATTGTTTGTACTTCCTTTGTTTGTGGACAAACATTCAAACATGCCCCGCAGTCCACACAATTATAATTTACAAAAGGGTGAATAAAACCTTCATCATCCGTCTTTAACGTAATTGCATCCTTTTTGCATATATAGAAGCAGTTGCCACAGCCACAGCAGTCTATTCCTATTTTAATAATATTTTTAAACATAAAATTCTCGCAGGATTAGCGCGATCGTAATTTATTTATTACATTATTCAAAAATGGAGTTTGTACCAATAAGTATTTAACTAAAGCTTTTGGGGTCACAGCTTTATTTTTCCGAAGTTCATTAAAGAATATTTTTGCTTTATTCTTATCACAATAATCAAAAGATCTTCCTAACTTTTCTTCCAAATAATGATTGTGAACCATTTGAATATACATACTACAATTAGGTATATTCATATGCTTTACTGTCTCAGTTATTGACTCCTCATACATATCATACCTATGAAGTACAGTCTCTAAAATATCATTTGTTTGATCAGACATACTACCTTTACGTATATAATATTCATATAAAGGTTCATCAATAAATCCACATTTATATTTATACATGATTGGCAATAACATCTGCCAATCTTGGCCTCTTCGCGTTGGAAATATATAGCGATTGGGATTAGCATCATCAAATGCAGACATTCTAACCATAAAACATCCAGGCTGAAGCCAAGCACCTCTTGATAATAGATAATCCTCAAAAAGATTTTCCTTGTTAGGATCAAATTTAAAAGATGGACCAATCTCTGAATGATTAAAGCCTGTTCCCTCAATTATCTTCATAAACCTTGTACGAACAAGTCCATATTCCGCCTTTTGCTCTAAATAAAATACCTTTTTTGAAATTGAATCGACCGGTAGTGTGTCATCTACATCGGGCCAAACTAAATACGACCCTTTAACATATTTGATACCTTCTGCAATTGTAGCTCCTAATCCTAAATTATCATGGTAATAATATTCAAATGAAAAGCCTCTATCTTTAAATTGCTTTTCATACGACATAATAAGCTCTTTTGAATTATCAGTAGAACCATCATCCATAAAAATGAGCTGACAATTTGAATAGTCTTGTGCTAATAATGACTTTGCATATCTATCAATATACTTAGCTCCATTGTAACAAGGAGTTAATATACTTACTAATATATCCATGATTATTTAAAGTTATGAACTTTTGATTTAACTATCTTATTAATGAAATCTCTCTCAGTTGAATCCATTAATATAGAATATGAGAGAAAGAGTAATATTATACTGCTAATACAAATTATAAAAAACAGTGTTCCCCAACCTTCTACTAATAATGTATGAATTATATAGGTCAATCCATAGGTTACTAAGCCTATAATAGAACATTTGATAAAAATCGACACAAAAAATTCCTTAAGTTTAAATGATTGAACCAGAATGCTTAATGTCCACATATTACATAACAACCCTATAATAACAGCTATGATATTAATAACAAATGGCAATAGTGGTCCAGCTCCAATATATTTATAAATCATATAAGTAATTGGTATTACAAGAAGATATATAGTTCCATTTATCACATTAGGTCTTCTAACATTTCCTGTAGCATGAATCCCCATAATCAAAACAGCCGATAGATTAGATAACATATTAAAAAGAATAGTTAAACGACAAAGGTCTGCAGTATATTTGGGCCAATCTCCTAGCCATACTGTTAATACAAACTCCATCTCTATCATTAAGGGTATAGAAGTAAGAAGCATCAATACTGTTGCAAACTTTCCTGCTGCGAATGTAAGTTGATTCATCCGATCAAAATCGTCAGATGCATAACTTTTGATAATCTGAGGCTTAAACGCAGTCATTACATTAGCTGCAAAACTCATAGCTGCACCCTGTACCTGTGTCGCAATACCATTGGCTGCGTTAAGTACAGGACCAAAATACATATTCAAGAGCATATTTACACCCTGAGTTCTCGCTACTACACTAGCATTGCCATAAAAATCCCAACCGGTAAAGGCTAACATCGGTTTTAGTATAACTCGATCCAATTTTGGACTAAAATTTGCACCAGTACATCTAAAATTAGCGTAAACTGCGTAAATAAGAAAAACAACGACACAGGTAGCAAGATATAAATATGAATATGTTATCAGTTTATCATATGTAGCATACATCAATGCTACAACTATCAATAATTTCAATATTACATTAAAAATTTCTATATAAGCATACATGTCCATCCTCTCATAAGAGACAACAATAGCTCTATATGGCACCTGAAGAATATTAATAAGCGAAGCAATAATTGAGACTTGAAGTACAACATTGGCAGCAAATAATCTATCTTCAGGAATTACCATTTTGGAGTTTAAGAACCAAACTCCTATGCTCTCACATAAAAGAAAGATAACACCAATAATAATCAAATGAGTCGTCAATGAAACAGAAAAAATAATTGATATTTTAGAATCCTTCCCTTTGCCAATTTCAAAAGTAAAAAATCGAGATGTCGCATTGCTCATTGCAGTATTCAGGAACAAAAACATTGAAACCATGCCTCCAATTACGTTATAAATGCCAAAATCTTCTATACCAAGAGTAGTCAGGATTAATCTTGAAGTATACAACGTAATACCCATTGAGAATATCATTCGAAAATACAGAAACGCAGTATTCTTTACAATTAGATTATTATTTGATGAAGAAGAGTTTTTTGCCATTATTATTTTTGCAGTATTCTTTATAGATATAACAGGAGTTTTTTTGTCATCCTTACCATGGTAGATATACCTACGATAGTATTCTTACCTTCGAGTTTAGCCATTCTCCTTTTCGGTGACTCGTTTTCATCCAGTGCTTACAATAAGCGTTCCCCAGCGATAGTTTATGAGTTCATTATAACTCAATTTAAAAGTAAGTGTTGTATTTTTCATGTTAGTTATTTTACCCCAGATTCTCGCATGAAGGGAGAAAACAAAAGCAATTCTCTGTGTCATCCAAGCCATTTTGACTACCATCACGCCCAACTTTGGTCAAATCTCGACTAGTAGCCACAAACTTCAAATTGTGAAGAGCTTCATAGAAACCACGATATTTAGCAGTTTCACGAAGAGGTTTAGCCAAACTTTTGCATTAGCAACTGAATCAGTCTGCAACTTTTTCAGATTTCTACCCTAAGCATCAATCGGAACTTTCAATGAATAGAGACTATATCTTTCCAATCTACCCAGTAAGCACTTTTATCCCCTTAAAATCTTATTTTCATGAAATCACCCCTCGCTTGCAAAGGTGCAAGTTCGAAAGTTGAAGACTGTTTCTCAGACATCAACATACAAACGCTACATCCATCCTTAGACAAAAAGAAGGTTTCCTCTAAAGCTTCAGAGGTCGACATAGCAATAATATCCACTGAAACTATTGTTTTCTTGCGACTAGAAGGTCATTTGTGAAATGCTGAATTAAGTAACTCCCTACTGGAAAAATCTTTCTATCAATATATTTTTAGACTGATTCCTCTAATTAACAGAAGAATCAAAGCTTTTCTAAATCTCCACTACTATATACTATCGTTATTTTGATAACTATGCAAAGCTATGACTATGACAACTAATCTGAACAGGAAGATGTAAAAATTAAACATTTACTAGTCTCTGCAGAAAATATCGCGAGTGAATACTTTATCTGCCACATCATCCAAACAAGCATCGTAACGATTAGCAATAACGGCATCGCTCATCTGTTTGAACTTGGCTAGATCGTTTACTACCGTACTACCAAAGAAAGAAGTACCATCTTCGAGCGCAGGCTCGTAGATGATAATTTGGGCACCTTTGGCCTTGATGCGCTTCATGATACCTTGTATAGATGACTGACGAAAGTTATCAGAGTTGGATTTCATGGTAAGGCGGAAGACACCAACAACCACATCCTGTTCTTTCTGGGCATCCCATTGACTGGAAGCAGTGTAGTAACCGGCTTTCCGCAACACCTGGTCGGCGATAAAATCTTTGCGGGTACGGTTACTCTCCACAATAGCAGTCATCATATTCTGAGGTACATCGGCATAGTTGGCAAGCAACTGCTTAGTATCTTTGGGCAGGCAGTAGCCACCGTAACCGAAACTGGGATTGTTATAGTGAGTACCAATGCGCGGGTCGAGCCCTACACCTTCTATAATAGATTGTGCATCCAATCCTTTTACTTCGGCATAAGTATCGAGTTCATTAAAATAACTGACACGTAGCGCCAAATATGTGTTAGCAAAAAGTTTTACAGCTTCAGCCTCCTTGATACCCATAAAGAGAGTTGGAATATCCGCTTTTATAGCGCCTTCTTGTAATAAGGCAGCAAAGGTTTTAGCAGCTTGCTCAAGCATCGGTAGATTAGCGATAGTCCGGATGGCTTCATTTTCTGCATCAAACTGATTACCATTCATCATTTTGGGAGTCCCCACAATGATGCGGCTGGGATAGAGATTATCGTAAAGTGCCTTGCTCTCGCGAAGAAACTCGGGAGAGAAAAGCAAGTTAAGCTGCTTGACTCCTCGCTGTGCATACTTAACGTATAGACTGCGACAGTAGCCTACAGGTATGGTAGATTTGATAACCATTATGGCATCAGGATTGACTCTGAGCACAAGGTCGATGACATCCTCTATGTGGTGAGTGTCGAAGTAGTTCTTTACCGGATCGTAATTAGTAGGGGCAGCAATGATTACAAAATCGGCTTCGACGTATGCGGCAGCCCCATCAAGAGTAGCCAAAAGACGTAAGTTTTTTTCAGACAAATATTGTTCAATATAATCGTCCTGAATGGGAGAAATTTTCTGATTAATCTTCTCTACCTTTTCGGGAACAACATCAACAGCTACTACTTCGTGATGCTGTGCCAGCAACGTAGCAATACTCATCCCGACATAACCAGTTCCGGCTACGGCTATTTTTATATCTTTAAATTTGCACATAAGATAATTATTTCTTTTAATTCACTTTTCTATTAAGTTGCGATAGCAAAGGCTGATCATTAGACAGTCAAAATGAAAAAACGGAAATGTTTATATTCATCAATCTATCTCGCTACACGGATACCGATTATCTTCCATTGTCTGCAATGTCTCCATCACTTCCAATTCTTCTTCTGAAAGTGCCCTATTTTTCCAGCTATCCATTATTTGATGTGCTTCTTGTGCTAAATCCTCCTCGAATACCTCGCCATAGCAATAAGTCAGCAATTGGCATTTCAATAGAGAAGCGGGAAGATGGTCCAATACGGCAAAAGAGCGATCTAAAATGCTTTGTATCTTAGATTCTTTGTCGCCATCATTGTAAATGGTAGCATTATAGCCCATTAACAGGGACAGACAAATCGCTGCTTCTTCCTCGGATGTGGCACCTTTCATAGAGAAAAGGGCTTCGGACAAGCGAAAAACTTCGGTGTTCAGTTGACGGAAATGATCGGTATAGATGGGAGAACCATCCATACCCAAATAAAGCAACTCACGGGCAATGTGTTGCAGATTTTGGACTTGATTCATATAATTTTGAAATTACGAATTACGCTGAAAGAATACGAAGGTAACTTTTAGGTACTTTGACACTGGCAGAAAGAACTCCGTGGATACGAATCACTACGTAAGTACGGTTGGCAAGGCTGGACAATTCGCCCTCAATGCCACAAAACTCTCCTTTGACGACCTGCACTTTTGTACCAACGGTAAGGGGAAGATCATCAAAAGTTACATTTTCCGGAGCTAAATCCATCACAAACTTGAAATCTTCCATCTGTTTGTTGGGAACGATCAACAAAGTATGGGTATAGAGATCCTTCATATAATAAAGAGGAACATGATCATCCTTCGTGATAGACCAGGCACGGTCTTTCGTGGTCCGGACAAAAATAAGATTCTTGATAACAGGAACTTCTACCCTACGACGACGATATTTCAGTTGACGGATGACAAATTGTGTTGGAAGAAAGTATTCTATTCCAAGCTTTTCTAAAGCATTGCGAACAGAAAACTCCTGATCCTTCTTTGTCCGAGCGGCAAACCAATACTCCTGTTGTTCAGACATTTATTAGTGGATATTAAAAGTCGAGAGGTTACTTTCGGGTGCGCTACGCGGTTTGGACGAGACATCTTTTCCCATTCAAACCGTAAGAATTTCCGAAACTATTTTTAGTGGTAAAACGAATGAAATTGTTTCAAAAAACGTTCGT